>Ga0123352_10005696_pt1 | contig 18856 bp, 9 predicted proteins | sample TergutLab28metaG_FD_89700 | JGI IMG/M metagenome (GOLD analysis project Ga0123352, IMG submission 89700) | Labiotermes labralis P1 segment gut microbial communities from Petit-Saut dam, French Guiana - Lab288 P1 | ecosystem: Host-associated > Arthropoda: Insects > Digestive system > Gut ... | reverse complement strand
ATCTATCTATCTATCTATCTATCTATCTATCTATCTATCTATCTATCTATCTATCTATCTATCTATCTATCTATCTATCTATCTGTCTGTCTGTCTGTCTGTCTGTCTGTCTGTCTATCTATCCATCCACCCACTCACCCACCCACCCATCCACCCAGTCACGAACGACTGCTGCATTCAACAATCAAAAACTATGGAGCTGGCGCAGCAGAGGGTATAGAAATGTTACGTTCATCTACTTATGTCTGCCTGCCCGTCCATAAGTAGGCCTCATTTACACTTATACGAAGGTCCCTTATACATTAAATTGCAATTACAAATTCTTCGAAATATATGCGCCAATTTAATTACGACAAAACATCGTGATGCTACAACACCTGTTTCATTAACACTCGACATGTCTTTTGCATTCTTGTCCGAGTCGCAACCAGAACTTGCAAAAATGCTATGTCATATCTGTCTATCCATCTGCCCACATGTGACAAATAAGAACCGCTCAACGGACGTTCTGAATTCGGACGCTGCGGGATTTTACTAACATTCTGTCAACACACTACAGTTTTGCTTAAAATCAGACGGCAATAACGGACACTGCATGAAGACCTACACAGAATGATCCAGGAGGAAAGGCCAATATTTTGGGAACACATGGTATCGGTCATTGTAATGAAAAAAGGGTTCTAGGTTCTTGTGACCGTGCATCGTGAACATAAGGCGAAGAGAGAGAACCAACAAGATGCAACTAATTCGATGTTCATTATCAAACTTTCTGTCTCAACATGTTTCGGTCATCATTATGCCCATCATCACGAGAATAAGATCGTGTCGTACTGCTGTGTGTCACACAGCTCACGACGCAGCTCCACAAGACCACAGCCAACCACAGCCAACCACAGCCTACACACCCATGCAGAACACCGCATGCAGTAGGACACGATCTAATTTTCGTTCTGATGAGCAAAACGATGCCCGAAACATGTTGAGACGGAAAGTTTGATAATGAACATCGAATTAGTTGCATCTTGTTGGTTCTCTCTCTTCACCTTAAAAAAAAAAAGGCTCATATGAAAATGTGTCTAACTGTTAATGGTTATTGAGACAGAGATGGCTGCATCTCGAGCTCACTGTTATTCCCCTGCCTCTTAAATCTTTGTTTGTGGAGTTGGATGAGGATCGAAATTTACAGAAGACAAACGGATACACAAGACGATTTTTTCGCTCGCATTTCGGATGCTGCTGCCCGCATAAAGAAACGTGAAAATCAACTCACACAACAGGAGATCTTCGCACACGAGACGCAGAGTGCATTGAAGCTGATGGCGGGATATTCCAACATTTAATGCGAACTGTACCAAATCTGTCATTTAAACATTAAATTAAGATTAAAATAAAATTGATACAAAATAATTTATCTTTTTATACCATTCGCAATGCTTTTCTATTTGTAGATACAGATATCTCTATCTCAGCAGCCATTCAGAACCAGACACACGTTCACACTAACTAGTCGTCCCATAATTACCAGCATTATTACCTCCCAAAATAATTGGCCTTTCCTTGTCAGTCACCGTATACGCGTGTTGCCACGAATCTGGAGCGGAACCTGTTAACATTTATCGAAACGAGGTATTCTTGTGACATCCTCGTTTGTACAGAGGATAGCTGGCACCAATTACTTTCCGATGCCGTCTGCTGTATCGTACCGCACTTCCTGGAAATCGCACGTCGCTAATTCTGAGTCTCCTTCACGTGCCTTCCGTATTACTCAAGTTTCACTTACGTACAGCAAACCTGCCACTGACATTAAATTATTACAACTTTAGTAATGTATCCTGACGTACTTTGTTACCCGAGGCCCTCTCCGTTTAAATGAAAGTTTCTACGTTGCTTGAAACCTGTCTCCGCCATATTAAATCGAATTCATGAAATGTGATTTACTGACATTCCCAGCATTTTCTTCACCCTCTTTCACAAATAACTTCAAAAGGTAAACAACTATCAGCTTCCAAAAACTAAGCCTGTTCCACTCAGTTAAACCACAGCATACTGCTTTACATTGCTCATCAATACAAATTGTTACACTCCGTATTTACTGCTAGTTACATGGAGGAAAAGCAGCACTGACAAACTCAAATCACAACAAGCCAGAGAATGTAAGTATAACGTAACATAGTGGCGCGTTCGTGCAACAGTTTTTGCAGTGGACAAGCAATGAGTATTACACAACCTGAGTGTGTGTATTTGTAGCCTTAGGTATCCAGCATGCAATACGCATAAATCATGTTTTAAACAGCGGCCTGCCGCTTTCTACAATATTTTTCCACGTTATCTCATAAACGTCACGATTTTAAAGAGTTATTGAACATGCAATGTGCGTTTCGAGTTTCTCTACAACTTTTGTCCTAAAAATTTTTCATTATGAGAAGAACTGAGCGAGATATGATCAAATATATGTATTGGTCTTCGTGTAAAGTATCGGTTATTCTTCTTCGATTTTAGTGAAACTTGAATTTTCTCGACATATTTTCGAAAAATACTCAAATTTCAAATTTCATGAAAATCCATCCAGTGTAAGAGGAGTTGTTCCATGCGGACGGACAGACAGACAGACATGACGAAGCTAATAGTCGCTTTTCGCAAATTTGCGAACGCGCATAAAAAAGACATTCCTCACCTCACGGTCCAATACGTCCCAACGCCGTTTAGAACATGCCACTAGACTGCATATCCCAAGCCAGCGGAATCAAGCCCACAACGTGACACTTGATATGCCTACGTACATTTAAGCGTTACATTCCTACCTATGTCCACATAGTCCAAGTTCTCTCTTAAGTAGGATCCTGGCCAAAATCATGTATCTTCTTCATCTACATTTGTTCCGTCAACACAGACTGAATGCTAAATTGTTCAACTGCACAGCTGAAATGTTTATTTGCAAATACGGTAGGCAGGACATCAGATGTACAGCACTGTGCAAGGCTGGGCGTACGACAGACAGACCAATACAAGCACTGACACGAAATGCAGCTATCAAGGCATGTAAGCTCCACTCAACAATTCAGGCATGGTAAAGGGTCCGTATTTTTTTCATGTAAGTGCCACTTCTACGTCATTACTTACATATACATTATTCGACATATTTAAGCAAAGACCTCCAGTAAAGAAATGTTTATCATAATCAGTCCAACAGGCATCAAGGTATGAGATATTACAGCATACAAATGGCCTTCCATATTAATAAAAATCCAACTAAATGCAACAGTATGCAGATATTTATTTACTGCAAAATCACTCTACATGTTTCGGGTGTCACCGCACCCATCATCAGGAGTACTAAAAACTGTAACCGCAGCCTCCGGTACAGGTCATAATATCGGTGCGGCTACCCTGATGGTGGGTGCGGTGACACCCGGAACATGTAGAGTGATTTTGCAGTAAATTAATATCTGCATACTGTTGCATCTAGTTGGACTTTTATCAATATTGAATTATGATGCACGGAACCATGAGCTTAAAAAAAGGCCTTCCCTTAACAATCTCTAATACCATAAAAATTAAAGAAACAAATGTCGACATAAAATGTATTCAATCTCCTTTCTGTTTACTCTAAACATTTTATGTGATGAATAATGAAGCAGATGCGCCCTCAACGCATGCAGAAAGCAAAGCACACATACTTTTCATGTCAAGTGGTCGTTACAGTTCTCTGAATCGAACAAAATCTGGACTTGGTGTTGTGCAATTTGTAAATTCAAATTTCATTGAAACCTGCTGGCTGGGTTAGACGAACACTGACAAAAACAAACACTGAGAAGAAGGTCTGCAAGTTTTCGTGGCGTGTGGGCGAGAAGGACCACAAAATATAGTCGCAACGGCAGAAATATGCGCTATTCCGAGAAACCGATATTGGCTATTCACTTAAAAAAAAAAGGAGTTACGGGGTTAATAATATTCCAGTAAGAATTACTTTTTAGTTAAAAACACGATGTCGTGGTTACAGCTTCACTGTCTAAGCCACGCAATGGTTTTCCCCCACTCCAGTATCCACAAGACTCGAACTTTAAAGTTTCCTCCGCAAACATGACCCTTTATTTGTGCCCGTATTCCTTGTCTATGCTCTTCTGCGTCCACGCCTCCCTCGTTCTCTTTCAAACGCTTTCGCATCCCTGCAGAGCGCACATCACATTCTCCACTTCCGTCCGTCCGTCCACATGTGTGAAACAACTCGAAAACGCTGAAAGCAACGCGATACAGGAGGGGCAAAACCATTCCAATTTTCGTTGAAACTGGATAACAGCAGTAATGACATTTTGCGAAGGAACCTAAACGCGTCCCTGCGCTCAGCTCAAACCTAACTTGCTACGTACGCATCGGAGCGAAGTGCAGGGCTCGCGGTTTACGCACAATGATTTTGCAGTTATAAACACAAACCAAGAAAATGAGCATAACAGACTTGTTACGTTAAGTGCAGATTCACTGGCACAGCTCTTTCTTTCTTTCTTTCCTTCTTTCTTGCCCTACGTTCTTTTCCGTTCATTCTTGGTGTACTTTTACTGCTCCCTTCGCACATTCCTCGTGACGCCATGCCGTCTGGTAGACACAAGCCAACGTTTACGTCTACCAAATTCCACGGCGTAACATACCAATGACTGCAACTTCCTTCCACAGCTGTTAAGGGCGCACTCAAGGGGGGGGGGGGCTACCGAGCTGCAGCCCTTCAAGTCCGGATTTTAAAATCTCAGATTTTGTATGTATGATGATATCGACGTTTTAAGGCCTACGTGATTTATCCTTCAGCCGAAATCAGCAATTGAAATTGCCGATAATTAGTAGATAAGAATTTTGAAAATAAATTTAAAATTTTGATGCCTTAGATGACGTTTAAAAACCTATAAGGCTTGGATCTTGTGATTTAAATTAGGTGAGTCACGGAACATACAGTTACATTGGTATGTACAGTGCAGTACAGCTGCAGTGTTATGTTACATTTATGGTTCGATTTTTATAACAATTTTTAAAATCAAACAAACGACACTACGTATAGAGCATTTTGGTGACGATGTAATGTCTGGTAACAATACAACGTACTGACGTCCCCAGTCAAGTGCCCGATATTTCTGCCCGTCCTTTAGGAAAGATGGGATTTCCCGAACAGATTTTCATTAAAACTCCCCAAAATCAAATTTCAAGTAAAGCCGTCCAGGGGGAGATGCGCTGATACATGCGGTCGGTCGGACGAACAGAGGGATAGAAGGACAGACGGACTAACAGCCTGATACAATTTCAGTTATTTTATGGCGATTTAATGTCGCCGGCGACAATAAAACGTACTCTGGTCTTCACGTAAAATTCCCGATATTTTTGGCCGATTTTAACGAAACTTGGATTATCATAAAAGCTTGGGTATAAAATTTTGAACGGAAACCCTCGTAGTAGCAGCCGATCAGACACAAGGAGACGTACGGACGGACGGGCATGACGAAACGGTTGATTTTTGGGTCTACGCGAAGGCGCCTAAAAACACGACAGCGAAAATTGCTGTTTCAACAAAAACTGCACCACAAACATGCACAAAATGCACTTATTTAATTAACGAGTGTTCCATCTCAAGACATTTTGACACCAAACACATGCCTAAGTCTTCCTAAAAGCCGTAAACAACTGATTCAACCGTAAAATTTTCGAAAAATTGAGTGACGGCATCCTTACCAACGCGGCGGTGCGACACAAGCACTTGCACACTTTCAAAACGAACGTGAAAACTATGACGTCATTTGACAACTGTAAATCTGTCGAATGAAGTTACTGGTGACAGAAGAACAAGGTCGAATGTCATTTTTTCGGTGTCAGAGGTTCAACCCTAAGATACAACCACTATTCGTTACGCAGTTACCTGTGTACTTCTCGTTACGTAATAAACTTTTCTTCATTCCCAATAACAATTGTTTCCACCCTGTGTTTCATTTTACGTGCTTGTGCCGCTTATGAAAGAGTTAACGTTGTGTTTAACCAAAAATAATTTCCAATATAAACATCTCAAAATTCTATGCGCTAGACGGATGACATACAGCGCGGTCTGTACTAAGAACCCACAAAATTAGGCGGCATCGTACAAAATTTAGTTGCCATGGCGAATTGTGGTTCGGGATGTGCACCCCTGTACAACACAGATATATATATATATATATACATATATATATATATATATATATATACTCGCATATACGTCACTGCAACCGTCCTTTCCTGCTCGTACAAAGACCTAACTAGATCGCCGGTTTGCATGTCGTATCTCAGGGAATATTTACGTGTAGGCTGTATCAGACGAACTTCATAGTGTCAGCACTAGCAACTGATAGTCGATCATTTATTTTATTTACCACTTATTTCAAATTTAACACCAACTTTTAGCAGTCAGTAATCTGAAGTAACCACGGCGGCTGTCACACGACATTTACCTCCCTTGGGTGCTACCGCTAGCGTTGAACTCTTGTCTCTCACTGACTTAACTTTCTCTTGTGATTTCCTGCTCCCACGCTCAAAAAGATGATACAAATAAGACTTCTAGCAGTCAGTTATATTCGGACCGTACTAAAACAGAACAAATGTCAAGTGTCTCATCGTCCATCCTGTCGTAAGACTACAAAAAGTTCCTTACAAAATGTCAGCTGGACACGCTTCCGTCGCTCCAGAAAACCCTGAGTGTTATTTACAACCCTGCAGTTAGAAAGTCAAACTAGCCTTCAAATCGACTAATTCTCCCCAGTTACAGTGACGCCCTGGAGGACTCATAATTCTACGCGAGGACCAATGTACAACCTTACGTCAAGAACGTCGAACCTACCCCAACGGTTACAGTAATTATACACGTACATATTCCAGTCGACCACGGGATGTAACTTCATTATCAAGGTCAAAGTACTGACCACCCCTCGCATAAACCTACGGATATACGCGCACCGACAGAAACAGGTACAGGAATACAAGCACATGAGATCTAGACCGCAATGATATTATACAAACACTGTCTGAGTGGGAGAAGGGGGCGGGTGGAGGGGGTAGGTTTCGAGGAAACACGGTGCCAAATGGTTGGCACGCAAGAAAACTGTATAACAAAACCACGCAACTGGGAAATCTCATGCTAATGCAGCGCGCAGCGGGAGCTGTTCCCAAATCTGAAATTCTATAACATGTTAAACAAAGCGAGAGCGCCGGTCAAAAAGCCTCGTCTCAAGCATTTAGATTCACTGTAATTCCAACTCGAAATACATCAGTACATTACGTATGTACACAAGTACTGGCATACTGAAAACATATCCCGTGATGTACAAAGCTAATAGTCTCTCTTACTAACCAGGATGAATGTAACGTACTAGCTTAACTGTTTCGTGAACATTTAATCTCCCATTTAATAATATTTCAATTCAGACGAGAGGAAAGCTGATCCCATTGCAAGATACTCTGTTATTCTTATTACGAAATCCGTGTTGTCACTGACTTAAATACATTTTTTTTAAAGAACTTAAGTCGATAATTTTTCGAAGTTTTGCTGACCGTGAATCTCAGTATATTTATCTTAGTAATTAACCAACTTGATGTACAAATATTTTTTTTGTTTTACAATAAGTTTTATTTCATGCCTCTACATGTTTCGAGCACCACGTGCTCATCATCAGGAGGTCAAAATTTTATTATACAGCCTCTGGTATCACCACACTCTGTAGGTGGCCGTCCCGCGCACAGGTGCAACCTGTACACGGGACGGTCACCTATAGGTGTGATGATACCAGAGGCTGTATAATACAATTTTGACCTCCTGATGATGAGCACGTGGTGCTCGAAACATGTAGAGGCATGAAATAAAACTTATTGTAAAAAAAAAGTTTGTGCATCAAGTTGGTTTATTACTAAGATAAATTAAGCCAGTAAGTTCAAGTATCTATTACATATACATTAGACGTATTTATATTTTCACAGCCTACAAAATGGTCGTTTAGTCAAAAGACTAAACACTTAAAAGAATGTAACATTCACATTGATAAATATTTAAGTTACACCAATTACGAGTAACTGACAAAAATGATGAAGTTCGACTTATTTACTTCATGACATATGCTGGTCTTAGGTAAAAAGAGTTTCTGCGAAAAATCGAACGAGTTTGAGACGATATTCCTGTAAAGTAAGGTCTGCATATCACTCACAGGAAGTAAAATTAAATGCGACAAATATTTTTTAATGTAAATACTCTGACTACAAATTTCACCTACACATGCTGTACGTATTTCTCCAAAACGTCGTGTTTCACTGAAGAATAAGAACCAACTAGATGGTACTTATTCTTTTATTGTACTTCTTATGGGCTTAACATGTTTCGGGCACTACTATGCCCATCATCAGGAGCTCACGACTAGCTATAGCTATGGCCTGCAGCCCGGACACTACTCCAGTCTAACCGCACCTAACTTCCAACCTACAGCAACCCACGAACGAGACGACAAATGTGGTAATCAACATTACAGACGTGAGCTCTTGATGATGGACATAATAGTGCCCGAAACATGTTGAGCCTATAAGAAGTACAATAAAAAAATAAGTAGTATCTATTTGGTTCTTATTCCTCAGTTACCACAACGATGCACGGTCCAATACACATCAAATTCGTGTTTCGGTTTTGACATTTCACGCTTACTTTTCAGCCAACACAACTCCAGTTTACGCACAACAAAGTCACAACGTACTGATTGTATTCTTATTGCATTCGTTACGATTACGTATGTTATGTACTAAGGTTGTATAGCGCTACGACGCTAGAAATCAAACATATCACAACACAACAATCCAATCAAACGTTTATATAAAACAGCGAAAGAAAATCTACCACAATATACACAACAACCACGAAGGTTCGTATCAATATGAACAGTTAAAAAAAAAGATACGTTTAAGAAAAACATAACATCAAAGTGAAACAAGAAGACAAAACGTGAAGAAGTTGAGAACATGATAAATGTTTAACAAATATTGTAACGCACGTAATATTTGGGCAGAAGGGATAAGAATATACAACGTATCTGGTCTACTTTGTAATGTGTTTGGTATAATGGACTGGACTCGTAACTGTACAAAGCACCCTAATTTTAACTGGTGTTATGTCACAAATGTGTGTATGCTGACTGATCATCAGATCCCGATGCCGAAATACGTAACAAACAATAATAAATCTGCTGTAATGCAAGTAAACTTACACAGACATCAGGGTGACACTGACCGAAAAATAAACATAGAATATTTCTCCAAATATGTCGATATAAAAAGAAGCGTACGGACAGATAAACATTCATTATACTTACAGTATATTTTCATGTATTTCTTTATTCGACCATAAACACCCCCCCTCCAAAAATCACCATTTTTACGCTGATACCCTTAATTGCCTTCGATGAATGAGATTGATTATAAATAATTCGATTCCCCGAGAGTACTTTGTTGGTTTGATTCCTCTGAATACCCAGAACACATTCGTTTAGTGGTACACAAATTAGGTACCTAAATATAATATTTGAAAGTGTAATCAATTTCAGCACAACAAAAACAACTTCAATGACTCAAATTCTGTAACTAATTAATTAATCGAAATACAAACTGCCAAGTAATCGTCGCTTAATATTGGGATTACACTGTACGCCTGTTTAAGACCTACATTTCAAAACAAAATACAAGGAATGTGGTAAGACAAATACAGTATTTCTTACCAACAAACTCTGTTACACGTTTTCAGCTGTGACGAGGCTTAAAACTCCAGTTTCTCGTGCTTATCTGCCGTCGCTAAATCCGCAACGTCAACTTGCATAAAGTGGTTCAAACCTGCTGATTATGAAGGCCTAATCTCGTAGATGTGTTATTCCTGACTTACTTGTTAAACAGCAAACTTTCACACACACAAACACACAGCGTAAGACAGTGATGATCCTCTTATGCAAACAACACAAATACCTTGCAAATAACAAAAACCTTTCCTCTCCCTAATGTACGAAACCACAGAACTAAACTGAATTATAGACTGTAGTACATAAACTTGCAAATGATTCTGAACCAGTTTCAGAAATAAACTTCAAAGAAACTTCCGAAGAAATTCGATAAAACCCAAAAACATATTTTTTTCGGGTAAGGCATCCCCGTTTTATTTGTAATACTTATAGATTTAATATAACTTGACTGCCTAACACAATTTTTATTTTAATGTGTCGTGTTAGACAGTCAAGTTATATAAAATCTCTAACCAAAAACAATCACATCTACCTGAAGAAGCTCCTATACTCTATGACCTGTAACAAGGAAGTGTTTTCTATTTTGCTTCAGAATACTCCAAGGATCCAAGAAAATCAGAAGGGGCCGGATATGAGCGCAACACATCAGCTTCTGATGCATGTTAATTGTGTCAATTTAGTGGCAGAAAATGTAAAAACCCTCTGGAAGTCCAAGCAGACGTTAGTCAAGGGGTTACTCCCAGGAACACCAAGTACGCAGAACTTCTAAATTCTGCGTGACGCCCAACACCGACATAAATACAGCATTTTCTAAGGTGAAAATTAGTTCGTCCATTCGAACAATAACGCGTTCGAATAAAAAAAAAACTGTGTAACAATTAGAAACGTAGGGGAGGCCTTCGACCTTCTGCGATGTTGCGTGGCGCAGGTTGTAGTCTGTTACGGACGTTTCGGGATAACAAATCAGACCCATCTTCAATGGTCAAGCAGTCCAATTGCAACGCGGCGCGTGCCTAAGGTCTCACAATTTACTACATACGAGTAATTTCGTGTGTTTCAGACTGTTAACCGCTTACCACGACCACGTTTTTCTGGAAACAAAGATGAAACAGTGCATTAAAATTGGGCACGACGGTTTCGTTTCACATTCCCTCATAATCCTGACAATCGATGTCGTCAGGCTGCTGCGTAGTGCTGACTTAACCCGAGCGACTGTCAGGAAATTACTGATAGAATTCCAGTCAGGGTGACAGAGTGGAATAACAATGCCGCTTACCAAGTGGCACTGACGGATTTCAACTTCGAGAGCAACGCTCTATCATGCGGAACAGTAATTTCACATTCAAAATAAATTACGTGTGCCTGGTCACGCTTTTAAAAGCACATTCGTCTCATTTACCTGCCGCGATTTATCACAGACTCCGCTGGGACAGAAATGCATCACTCGCCTCAGTATACAGTTTGCTCATTACTTGGGAGGGTATTATTAATATAAAACGCAACGTATAGGGATGTGGAATGTATTCCATGCAAGTATGAAGAGATGGTCGAGACACGTATCAGAAATTCATACGAAGTTTTAGTTGGGCACCCTCAGCAGAACAGGCAATTAGGGAAACTTCGGTGCAGAAGGGAGAATATTAAGAAAGCCGATCCTAAAAGTAGGTGTCGAGTGTGAACTGGATTCAAATTCAAGAGATATAAAACGGCGGGACACGTAGCATGACAGTTGACACTAGTAACAAAGTTAATTGCATTTGTTCAGTTGGCACTAGTAACTAAGTTACATTTCCTCAGCAGCAGTTGGCACTATTAATTAAGGTAGCTGCATTTGTTCAGCAGTACTTGGCACTAGTAACTAAGTTACATTTACCCAGCAGTACTTGGCACTCTTAATTAAGGTAGCTGCATTTGTTCAGTAGTACTAGGCACTAGTAACTAAGTAGCATTTACTCAGCAGTACTTGGCACTCTTAAGTAAGGTAGCTGCATTTGTGCAGCACTACTTGGCACTAGTAACTAAGTTGCATTTACTCAGCAGTAGTTGGCACTCTTAATTCAGTAGCTGCACTTCTGCAGCAGTACTTGGCACTATTAACTAGGTTGGTTGTATTTGTTCATTTGGCATTAGTAACTAAGTAGAAATCAATACAATATATTAATCCGGAACTTCAAAGCGAAAAGACCTTTTGAGAGTATTACGCGTACATTGTAATATTACTTACGAATGGACCTTGGTTACAGATGCAGGATGGGAAGGGCATTTAACACAAGAAGAATGAAAACAATGAGCGAATGAGATGAGAAACGAATACAGTTTTGTCCAAAATCCTCGACGGAAAGGACCAACTTGGATTCTTTATACCAGACGAGAAGATAATATTAAATTGCGTGTCACAGTGTGGAATGAACCCAAGGACGGTGAGGTTAGGGGCACACTGTGTACAATAAGAACACAGAAATTATTAAAGAATTTTACTCCGAATAACTAAAGACTCGAGACAACTTGGGAAATCTAAGCGTAACTGATAGTTGGTAGAAGATGATCGATGATGTCATCGCCTGAAAGAGGGCCGAAGCGTCTAACACGAAGAAGGCGTAAATGGGCGGAAAATAATGGCATTAAGTTTTGAGACATCTGGTGTGGGGATGTGGACTGGATTGGACTGACGGTGGGACTTTTCAGGAAAAATACAGAACTATAAAGTATGTAAATGGGTACCGAGTTCGTTAGTTCCTTCCCAGGCTGTCAGCACACTGACATGCTCCAACAGACACTCACTCGTCCGATTACTCCACAACAGCAATAACACTACAGTTCGCACAAAAATAGTCTCCGTACCGTATCCAGTGCCATTCTTTGTGTTCCCAGTGTCGGAACTTTGGAATGTACACTTTTCCCTTCTCGTTACGCTTCATCCTGCAGGCCTATCGTCTGCCACGTGTCTTCGTTCTTTTTAGGCGCGTTCGCAAAATTGCGAGAAGCGACTCTTTGCTTCGTCGTGTCTGTCGGTCGACCAGCCTGTCCGTCCGCATGGAACAACTGGGCTCCCACTGGACGGATTTTAATGGAATTTGGTATTTGAGTATTTTTCCACAATATCTACAGAATATTCGTGTTTCGTTAGATCTGACAAAAATAACGGGCACTTTACATGAAGACATATGTACGTTTATGATAAAGTATCTCGCTCAATTCTTCTTAGAATGGGAAATGTTTCACACAAAAGTTGTAGAAAAAACAAACATTTTATGTTGAATAAGTTTTTATTTTCGAAAATCGTGCCGTTTTTTAGATAATGTCGAAAAAATGGTAGAGCCACACAGGTCACAGTTGACAATATAACACGGCGAATACGCTTTGCATGCTGGATAACTAAGGCTACAGACACACACTCAGATTATGTAATAATTTTTGCTTTTCCACTGTAACAATAGCTAAGCGAACGCGCCTCAGTGCTACGTTTATACGTACATTGCCAGCCCCGTTATCTTTCCCTCCATACTGCACACATTAATACTTTGAAGCGTGGTGTTAATCTGAACAGTATTTATATGTTGGTGTGAATTTACAGTAACCCCTGATGAAGGGCAAGCACCAGATGTTTAGTGAGATTTGCGTTGACACAGATTTTAACCCTTCTATGAAACACTGTGATTTCACCGACTCTACTTCAGCCTGTGTTACAGAACATCGTCAGTAAGTATCAATATTTTGTTTTAGAAGCGAAACTGGAGACTGAGGCCGATCATGCCCTGAAATGTGGTGTTGTAGCATTAATAATATTAATTTTAATACACTAGACGATGGAAAAAATTCCACGAAGTTAAAAAGTTCACTCTCTCCTGCAGATCGCGTTCTACCACAATTCCATGTTTTGTTCCGTCTCCCATTCTAACTACGCGGTATTTCGATCTTTCCAGCTACGATCAGCCCTAAGTTTCCTATGCTTTCCTGACTGCGCGCGCGCGTGCGTGTGTAATACAGCGTAGGCGTCCGAAGAGAGAGAAAACCGACCGGGCGCGAGATGTGGACTGTAGGTAAGATACCTCATAAGCTCCCAGTCGTAGCACCGTGGCCAGTCAGAAGTCCGGTTTGCTGCATGAGGCCTAGTGATTTCGAGTTCTGGGGCGCCTTAAAAAGCACGCCACGTGACGGAAGCTGTCCCGCCTCTCGGCTGCAGACACTTGCCAACTATTTCTTCTAAACTGGGCTACAAATCTTGCTGCCACTTTCGAACAAATGATGAATACATGGAAGTCTAGTGTGCACCATCTGCTACCATATGTCATTTATACAGGGAAACAAAATAAACTATCAGTGTGTTGTTTCTTTATGATTTTAAAACTTCACTGTATGAATATTCTGTTTTGATATGCCTACGTTTGTAAAGCAACACCTTATTTTGTATTCTACAAGACACATCGCATCCCTAGAAGAACAGTGTCACAACTCAAAAACTGTAATTTTCCAGGAGAAGCTTTTAAAGCTTATGTTTATTGGACCGTGTATCATTGTGATAGTTGAAGAATAAAAGACCAACTTGATGTCACTAGCTGTTTTATTTCACTTCTTATGTGTTTAACATGTTTCGGACATTAATGTATCCATCATCAGGAGCTTGCGACTATTATGTTGAATTACCACATTGGTCGTATTGTTCTTGGCTCGATGTGTGTTGGAGATTCGGTGTGGTTGGGTTGGAGAGGTATCCGTGTTGCAGGCTTCAGGCTGCAACACGGACACCACTCCAACCCAACCACACCGAATCTCCGACACAGATCGAAGCAAGAACAATACGACCAATGTGGTAATTCAATAGAATATTCGCAAGCTCCTGATGATGGATACATTAATGTCCGAAACATATTAAACACATAAGAAGTGAAATAAAATAGCAAGTGACATCAAGTTGGTCTTTTATTCTTGAACAAGCATTTAAAGGCTTTGAAGTGCTATAATTTCCTATGCGTGCAACGGCAACACAGCTGCTCTCCAGCGGCGAATTTTGCAAACTGCGTTATGACACTATACCCGTTAAAAGTGCATCTACAAACGTTTCTTTCTACACCAATAACTCAAAAACGCCAAATTTCGAGTTATGACAGTATTCTTCTGGGGGTGCGAAATACTTGTCCGCAGTCTCGAAGTGGGAGAAACATTTACAAATAAGTCGTTTCAGCGCTGTGGGAGTCAGAAATTCTTCTAGCAAATGGTGCCTTGTTTAGTTCACTACAAATTTCCGGTGCACAGCTTATAATGCTTAGAACTACGTGATCTGATAAAGTTAGAATTTACGATCAGCAGCCAATGAACCGAACGGTTACTGCTACAAACATACTAACTTTGCCCATCGTTTATTACTGTTCTGTTTTCAGTAGCTATTAAGCCATTTGCAATTTGCTTTCTGTTGAATTCCTGGAAAACGCAGATGAGGTCACCTACATGCCGCAGCGTTCTGATGCCGCAAATGCAACTGAAATGCATTCACCTACAGACCATGGTGTCATGTTCCAGCGCAATAAATCTACACAAAGTCACCTACAGATGGGAAGGTTCTGATTCAGCACAATCTGTTGAGAAACAGACACTCGTACACCAAAACCTTCTAATGCAATCGAGATAACGCTGAAGCTTTCTGATCCAGTCCATCCAAACGAGACATAGTAATCTACATGATCATGCAACCTAATTCAGTACATCCAAACAAGATAGTCACCTACACGCGCCGGATTAGCACATTCATTACAGGTAATACACGTGCTGTCACCTACACACATAGGAGCGTTCGGATTCAGAATATTCAATGACCTGATATCGATTCTGACAGGATTTACCCAAATTCCAGGCAATTTTCAACGTTATATTTGTAAAATTTTAGTTTACAATGTGCTATAGGAATTTTCATTTTCGTCTTTTGGTTCATGCACTGTAGGGTACCCACCTACCACACTGCATGCCTACGCAATGAACCACCACGCGAAAATAGGAAAACACGTCAGTAAATACACTTACAACAGTGCGGGATGGACGACAAGGGAAATCCAACACATCCCCCAAGGTTCAAAGATTTCGCTCTGCTCCACTGCTCATGTGACCCAACTAGCCTCCTATTCAAAGTCCATCGGAGAATCTTTCCCTGAGATGCAAGCGGCCGGTACGTGACGCTGATCACTTACCTTCATATAGTGACAAGGTTCAAAAGTTATACTACCACACCTCAATCGTCTCCAGGGTATGGCAATTACTGAAGCACACGCTCATCGTGTTTGGCCTTACAGTGAGGAAAAACTGAATCCGTATCCCATCTCCAATATTTATTGTTGGCATCCTGTTGTGCTATATGATGCAGTAATTAGATATGAGGGGCGGTACGACAGTAAATCCTCGTATTTCTTTCTCAAGAAGTATAATTACAATTATAATGCAATTTACATATATCAAGGGTACACCCTTTACAGCGTTGAGATTATTTTTACAGTCTCCTTCACTATCAATACACTTTTCCCACCCATGCGTAGAACGCTCTATGCCGGTCGCGCGGAACCTTCTGCTGAAGCGTCGGGGCTCTACACGCACGCTTTGTTACAGGTCGTCGTCGTCGTCGTCCGTAAAACGGCGTCCTCGGAGTGTATCCTTCAGGGGGCCAAAAATATGGAAGTCGTAGGGTGTCAAATCGGGAATGTTGAGAGGATGAGGAAGAAGAGGAGGGCAGCACACATACAGCACACTGACACCATCTAGCATGTGCGTGCAGCACAACACAGCCGAAACAGGAAAACCAGAAGAGGACCTGCTCAGGTCGACACGTGTTTGTATTAAAGACCATCTATTATTACTATGATAATTATATATATACACACACACACACAATAAAATTTTATTCTGTAAGATAACCTATAATTCTAAGTACTCCAGTTCACAATGTGAACTGGGGTACTTAATGTGGCGAATATCAGACACACTTCTATTAACTGAAGAATAAAAACCAACTAGATGCCACTTGTTATTTTATTGTACTTCTTATAGGCTCAACATGCTTCGGGCACTACTATGCCCATCAGCATGAGCTCGCGATTATAATGTTGATTACCACATTGGTCGTTTCTTTCTTGGTTTGCTGTATGTTGGAGGTTAGGTGCAGTTAGGCTGGACACTAATCCAGCTCAACCGCACCTAAACTCCAACATATAGCAAACCAAGAACGAAACGACCAATGTGGTAATCAACATCATAGTCTCGAGCTCTTGATGATGGGCACAGTAGAGCCCGAAACATGTTGAGCCTATAAAAAGTGCAATAAAATAACAAGTGGCATCTAGTTGGTTTTTATTCTTAGGTACCACAATGATGCACGGTCCAACAAACATCAAACACTTTTATTACAGCGAAACATCTTTGTACCTCTCTACATCTAGTGTTTGCGACTATGCAGTATACGACATAACGCATGCAGCGATCACATCCGCCGCTATTTCCTTGCCGGGTAACCGTAAGCAGTTTAATGAATAAATCAGGCTGACACTGATACGAGTTAATAACCATACAGCGACAGGAAGAGCAGCAAGCAAAAAGCTGTGTCATGTCGCAGCCTGAGGTGGTTAGAACTGGAATGTTACGACAGCAAGAGTAATTCTGGGATTTGCTACTTGTGGTGCTCTGACCTTTTAGTGTTCGTCGAAAAGTTAGATCTGGCAAGGTTTCCGGTTTTCACAGAGGTGTGGATACCAGTCCGTCTGGGGTATGACGTGTGTCAATGGAAATTTGGTTCCCGACGTTTCGAGACTACGCAGGACTCATTTTCAGTAGTCGAAAAGTCAAAGAACGTTAAGAATATTGAACTGAAAGTTCCATTCTTCTGGGCAGTGACGCTGTATTGATGCGTTAGAGATTCCCGACGTTTCAAACGAACCCAATGTCCTAATCTTCGTGGGTAAAGAAGTGCAAGAAGCCGTCCAAGAAGATGCGACCATTACGTTGTCCCGATATCCTCGTGATGCAATCAGCCAGTGACAAGGCGACACATCCCATAAGAACGGTGACCCTAAGTCGAAGTATCTTGTTATTATGTAAATTGTTTGTCAAATTTATTAAAGACGCATGCAGTTTACTGGTGCAGTTTGTTATGAGGATAGATTAGAATTTCTTTTTGCACGTAAGATATAATTTGACTTTTATTACTTTAAGGTTTAATATCCATCCATTTTTCAGATTCCCTTTCACTGTATTTAATTTATTTCTTGTTTCGCAGACCAGTCCGGCTGCGTCTGCTTGTGCCAGAGGCAATCTATTTTTCTTGCTGTGGCGCAACAGACCAAATCGGACGTAGGCCGCCCCATTTTTCACGTTTCTAGAGCACACGACCAGTAGCATTCCTCCGACAGAGTGATCAGCTCGTCGCAGAGGCCGCTACCACCAGAACACACAACAGACACAACAGACAAATATCCACGCCCACAGTGGGACTCGAACTCGCGATCCCAGCAATCGAACGGCCGCATACCTATACTTTAGACCGAACTGCCACCGGGATCGGTCAGTCTCATTTAAAATATGCTTATTTATGAGTACAAGCATTACATAATGTCACACAGCATATAGCTAACTTGGGCAATAGCCAATTTAAGGAAATGTCAAAACATGAAATACGTTACGCAATGGGCCTATATTCAATGCAACGGAATGTAAAGACCAATTATATATGGAACCGTAACACATTACAGTATATTACATATAGCCCGATTATACTTACTACCCAGACGCGATTCCTGTCGCTTAGGGGCACACAGAAACAGGTTTAAGTGACAACCTTCAAGTAGAAGTTGCGGCGTGTGGTACGTGTTAGGTAGCAAACGTGCCATTGTTGTATCCGTTGCGGACCCGATGAGGAACGTATCTTAGATGTTGATCCCAGGGAGGTCGAAGCTCGTAACTCTGGTTAAGACGAGGAGTCGGGCAGGTCGCACACACTCTCAATAATCCCCAAGTAGAATATATTGGAGTTTTATTGTGCAAGAGTATGGAGTAATAGCATGTACAACTAAAATGTATAAGTGACAATTCTCGCCAGTGGACTCTTCATTACCGTT
>Ga0123352_10005694_pt1 | contig 18860 bp, 10 predicted proteins | sample TergutLab28metaG_FD_89700 | JGI IMG/M metagenome (GOLD analysis project Ga0123352, IMG submission 89700) | Labiotermes labralis P1 segment gut microbial communities from Petit-Saut dam, French Guiana - Lab288 P1 | ecosystem: Host-associated > Arthropoda: Insects > Digestive system > Gut ... | reverse complement strand
GACCCGTTGCGCTGACCACGTGACACCCCTCTATCCGCAAAAGTTGGCACTAACTTCGCCGACCGGCGGCGGCCGCTCTGTCGGTATAGTTCGCGTGCGGACTAAGGCCACGGAGTTTTTTTACTCTTCTGTTGATTCGGTGTCGTTAAGGAGCCTAGAAGAAGCCGATCCAGCGACACCAATTCCATCCCGGCGCTGTAGTTCCCTTTCGAGACCCAGCGTCTTGTAATTTCGGTCATTTGCCACCAAGCCCACAACAGGAGTGAATGTAGATAAGAATTTTTAGTCCGCCATATTTCAACGTATTAATTAACGCAGACAGCTTCGCTTTTCTTTGTATTTGTCTGGGTCGAGTTACATTTTATCTGTATTAGAATCACATCAGGGCATTAAGCAATATGCTACCTACATTTCATGTATAGTACAGGGTGGGCCACGTAAAAGTAGCCGGGGTCCGTAGCATAGCTTAAATACCGACATTAATACAGTAGCCAAATCCTGAAAGGATATACCATCATAGAAGATGTTGAAAGTGGTTGCCTCCTGCATCAATACACAGCTGCGCACGTCTAATCATGTTGAGGTATACCCGATGTAACATAGTGATTTTGATGGCTGCATCTGCGTGGCTGATGTTGTCCTTCAGTTCCTGTATGTTGTGCGGATTTGATTCGTATACCGTACTTTTCAAGTGTCCCCAGAGAAATCTCCCCCCCCCCATCAAAATCACTATGTTACATCGGGTGTACCTAAACATGGTGACAGCACGACTGTTGACTAAGTGTTCAAACACTCTACGCAATATAGTGCTAACGCCAGAGAGTATACCACAAGGACACGTGCAAAACGGAAGACGGGCTACTTTTTCATGGCCCACTCTGTATATACTGTGTGTAGAAAGAAAGAAATCAATGTCTCCGTAACAAATGAATTCTAGAAGCGTTGCGACCTAATTCCAATCATGTGGGCAATGTTACCGAAAGAATTAACTATTCGTACCTACATGACTGCACGGTTGGGAAAACAAGAATAAATAAGACCGTAGTCATGAACCAGATGATAATGGTGCCAAGTTCTGTCAGGTTTTTGTAATAATAATGTCAGTAAACAAACTTAAGCGCTTAACTTCAAAATGGCAGCATTTAAGTTCTTGCTATTCTAATAGTTTCAAGAGACAAAAAAATCACTTGGAAAAGGATCGTGAAATATGGTTCAAAATCAGATCTGTTGTAACAAGCTGGTAATCTCCATTCTCAAAAAAGTGTGAGGATGAACGGAAGCGTCAGTTGTCCTTTCGACTGTGTTTTGGGGAGGGTTATATTAGATGAATATCTTTGTCCCATATGTTGCTGCGGCCCCAGACGTGCCATGGCCTTCTTGTTCATGAGGTTTCTAGATCACACAAAATGACGCACCACAGTCAGTAGGCCTTCTCTGGACGAGTGATCGGCTCGTCGCAGATCTCTTACCTGACAACACACAACACCCACACGAGACAAACATCCATGCCCCCGGTGGTAATCGAACCCACAATCGCAGAAAGCGAGCGGTCCCAGACCTAAACCTTAGACCGCGCGACCAGCGGGATCGGTCGTTATATGTTTCCAACAAACTAAAATGTGAACGGGTAATAATATAAATATTTTAGCGTCTCTCCAGAACTTACAGATGTAATAGCAAAGTGTGTGAATATGAAAATGTTCCGTGGTTGGTAAATTAACCAGAGAAGTTCCGAGACCCCCTTACCGAGCCACACGCGTCTTTGGCCGCAAAGTCTGGTATTTACTTTTCACATGAAATGTCTTATAGGTGTGCATGGTGTAAAGAATATATTCGGGATCAATTAATTTGGAAAACATCTTGAGGTCTAAGGCACATTGGGAACGATGTCAAAGGTCGAAGTTTTCAGTTTTCTTTTATAATCCCTTATGAAAATAAATATGATCATATCATGAATAAATTTATAAGTAAATATAATTTACCATTGACTAAGTGTGTAAAATTTAAATCCTTCATTCTCTTACCTCTTCCTAGGAAAAGTGCAGTGTCAAGTCATCTCGATGGTTACTAAAACACGTTTATTCTGTTTCCTCTACCTACTAAAGACATGCGTGCATTCAGATTCTGTTAAGGATGGTCGGTGTAAAAGAATTCGTATCTCGGAAATTTGTCTATATTCAGGAATGAAAGGCGAGCTCTGCAGCCTGAATTTTAGTACATACAAGTAGATCACATTGTGGCTGTCAGAGTACTGAGGATGTAATTAACACACATCTCGGCATAGCCAACTTCTTCAGTGCCTGTAAAGTTTTCAGCCCATTTATCGTAATATTCTGTACAGAAGGAAGGTTGATTGTGCTAAACAGAAGAGTTTTCCTTTGGTTAAGCCCTACTGTTAAATTTGACTTCACACACACACACACATGATGGTCCCAGTGGCCGCCCAGTCTCAGGCGTAGTTTTGCGGCCACTCGCCTGCTGAGACTGTGGGTTCGAATCCCGCCGGGGGCATGGATGTTTGTCTGGTGTGTTATGTGTTGTCAAGGAGAGGTCTATGCGACGAGCTGATCACTCGTCCGGAGGAGTCTTACCGACTATGGTGAGTTGTGATGTGATCCAGAAACCTCAAAAATGAGGAGGCCTTGATCCGCGTGGGGCCGCAGCTTTACAGGTATATATATATATAAAGTTCTGCTAAATTTAGAATTATATTAGTTCTTTACACTTGGCGTAAATGCCGGTTCCCTAAATTTCAGAACGGTTTAAATTCATAGCGCATAAGTAACAAATAAAAAAAAGCTACTAGTGCTGTGATTCTTTTCATCCTTAGAAGCACGTTTTCTATATGTTGATATTTACGTGGTGTAGTAATTAATATTAGGGTCCTTTTATTGTGTCTATTTGTAAGAAGGATGATCCCAGTGGCTGCGCGGCCTAAGACGTGGGTCTGCGGCCGCTAACTTGCTATGATTACGGGTTAGAATCCTGTCGGGGACATGGATGTCAGTCTCGTGTGAGTGTTGTGTGTTGTCACGTAGAGGTCTCTGCGACGGGCATATCACTCGTCCAGAGGATTCCTACCGAGTGCGGTGTGCCAACTGAGTGTCAACTCGAAACCTCGACAAGGAGGAGGACTAGGCCCACCAGGGCTCTCAAGCCATGAAAACACAAATTGTATGGAGGCTAATACAACTGACTGCAGTAATCAGCTGTCGATAACGAATTACAGGGTAGTGTGGAGAATATTTGTACCTACAACGGAGGAAGTATCGGGAGGCTGGAGGAAGTTTTGTAATGAGAAACTTCATGATGTGTAATCAAATAAAGGAGGATGATATCCTCAGGACATGTCACATGCACTGGCCTTATTACAACGGTTAGGGAATTAAAGTGTTTGTTTAATATTTTCTTCAGTATTATTCAGTGTGCAATTTTCTGCTAATGCATTCGGGGTTTTGGTATGGGTGCCTGAAAGATAAAGACCACTAGGCAGATACAAGTGTGGATGAGAGGATAATATTAAAATCTGTCTTAAATAAATTTGCTAATAGGGCGTGGACAGAATTAATCTGGCTCAGGAAGGAGACGAGTGGCGGGCTGTTGAACTTCTTTTGTCCATAAAATGAGGAAATTTCTTGACTAGCTTAGGAACTGTTAGCGTTTCATGGAGTTAGGTATTTTATTAATTGCTTAGTTACAGTATTTTTCTGCTGTAGAGATGTGTGCGTTCAATGAAATTGGTGTTTTTTAGGGCTTATTTCACTTCTGAACCGTATTAGCTTCTAGAGAAGGCGGTGTTGCGAAACTTCTTGTGAATATAATTTACGACCCGGTTAATTGGCTTGTTGGCGGCGCAACAATACATATATACATACAGGATTTGTTATTGACCTAAAACTTGAATCTGACATCGTGACGTAACTGCCAGACATTTGTGACGTCATTGCACGTCCTGGTACTATGACTGTAGTCGTATGATGTTTATTTTTATTGAATATATCTTCTACAGCAGGGCTGACCAACATGCGGCACTCGATCACCTGAATAATTGCAGAAATGCAATTTGTTTTATATGACGGCGTTCTAATTAATTCAATTCCAACCCCCCTTTGCTGTATACGTATACACGAGTTTCGACCGTCGGGCGAGGTCTTACGAATTATGTGACCCTCCTGTGGGTTGAATTTGACCAGCCCTGTTCTACAGGCTTGTCTGAAACGCACGACATAACTACTTGTCCCTGGTAAGTGATTTTTTTTATTAGCAGGGAGTCCTTACAGACGTCAGAATATTAAAACTTCGGTGAGTGAATACCCGATTGCGGTCTGCAATGTTTCTTTAACCTTTTGACGCCTAATGTCAACTATAGTGGTCGTACCGCACCACTAACCTCTAAAGTTGCATTTTATATATTTATTCAACAAATATAGGTACCGAATATTTTAAACATGGTGTATATACTCTCCGTTTTTTCTCTTCAAAATACAGTTTGTTTCATAATTCTAACTATTTGGTTCCTGTATTATTCACATTTTATATACAGAGTGTGCTAAAATTAAAAAAATAATTCCGGCGCCAAAAGGTTAAACAAATAGCATACACAAATTAGGGGAAGCGGCAAGAACGCATTCTCGTATCTTCTGTGAATCGCAACTTACTAATAATACATTGCACACATTGTCGATTGTAGGCCTAATTGGATCCAGGTCTACAAAAGTAGGTCTACATGCTACATGTAACATCTGCTTCGCGTTCCGACGTCGTATATCAGGCATGTAAATGTGGCGATACGCGAACCACGTGCGACCCGTTTTAATTCTCCTGGTGACAGGTGAAACTTTTCAAAATAGACGTGAATACGACCGAAACACTGCAGTCTATAAATAGAGACGTTCGATTGGATAATATCGTGTTTGGAAGTGAGATATTAGAATATAAGCGGGTGGATTGTTGCATTGAGATTTTTTAGATGTAGTTTTGGGTACATGAAAAGATTATACATTTAATGGTACTTGTGGTGTCATCGCATTTTTGTAGCATGACACCTGTCTATTGCTTTTGAAAATTTTGCTATCCAACTTCAGACCTCTTAGATGACTTCGGCCTTCTCGCATCAAGCAGTTTGATCTGCCTGGTTCATACCATTTTCTAAAATGTATTACAGTGAAATCCTTAGAATTAGATCTATTGAAAGGTGAAAGTAAGTAAATTCTCCTGGTCAGAAACGCAAGAGACAGGAAGTTATTCACGACTGTTCTTTGCAATAATGGCACCGACTGACAGCCACATCTCTCTACCAACTTGCCTGGTTGTAACTTACGACGTAAACGTGACTTTTCAAGTTGGATAGCGTGAGAGAAAACGCAATTTACATAGCTGTAGACAATACCGTTGTTTAAATATATTTGGGAAAAGACAATCTGTTATTTAGTGTTAGTAAGCGTACATAAATTTGATTTTAGAAGTTAACGCTGATCGTGTAAAATAGCTGGCAGTTTAGGTAGAAGACGTAATCACACATAGCTTTAGCGGAAAACTGTAAAAAATAACCTAATTGAATTGGAAACAATTAACGGCCCTAGCTTTATGAATTCTGGACTTTATCGTGCTATTGGGGTACGTCATTTCAAATCCTCAAATTTAATCTCTGTTGCTGAGGTGGGATATCAATCATTTACCCCCCATTCAATAAATCGTCGTTATTCTATCTCCGTTCACATTTTCTCCGTTTTCTGTGTCGTTTATCGCCGTATATCGTTCCGTTTACAGCCACAATCCTGTCCCCATTGGGATAGTTGAAGGAATTTCCAGCTAGTATTTAAAAACAGGCCTCATATACCCAGTTTTAGATTCTTCCGAATTCACGATTATGCTGTCTTTCGACGCCATGTATTTAAATTCTGCAGCCCGCAGAGGGTCGTTAAATTCTTGAAGTGTTGGGGTGAAAGCCAAAATCTGCTACTGCAATATAAAAAGTGAACGTATGAGAAATCACACAGAATTAACGTCGGGAATGTTCCTCGCAAATACATCACTTTTCGATTATTTACTTGGTCAGAATTTCATATCATATTGATTCACATTACTTCTATATGCCTGGCACCACAAAACAAAACTACACCAACAAAGCGTACTTTTAAATGTGTAACAATACATGTTTATTAAGTTCAAAAAATTGCCGTAATATTTTGAAAACTACATGTTTAATGCCGTTTTCGCATTAAGTTAAAAAATTCCCCTTACCAACTTCTGAAAGTCTTATCTTGTAAAATTCTCTCCTGTATGTAATAAACACCCAGACCTAGTGTTTCCGTCGTACATATTTATTGATTAAATTAGAACGAAAATTTACATTTCTTCAGTCACTATCGAAGGTCGTAATAGTGTTTCGTATTGGAGCATCTGTAAATTTGTACCGTTCAGTTTCTGAGTTACATGGTAGATTTCGTTAGACATTCGTGGTACAAACATCTCAAGACAAGGAAAGAGTAATTTATTTTCTGTCGAATTCTTAGTATAGTTTTTACACAGTGTTCTCTGAACTATTACACATCCTTGCTACATTTTGTAGTTCGAACATTACTTCATTCGTAACTTCCGTGTATCTGATTCTTCCGTAACCTACATTTTGAGCATTATCAGTCACATTGTATTTGGAAGGCGTTAAATGTGATAGTATATTACATCATCCCAAACTGTGGACTACGTCACACAATCGTCTGAAAGCCCTGTCAAAATGTATGTTTTTTTATTTCGTATGCACATCCGCAGTAATATTGCACAATTCTTTCCACACCTCAGCCATGTCACAAGTTTAATGGTAAATGAGTAGGACATTGAATTGTATTTATGGTACATCTTTGATAGTCGCATTCCCTTTGACGTGAGTCATGGCAGCAAAGATTTTCGCTGAAGTGAGTGATTACAACTATAGTTAACTGTTGCTTAGCATTTAATTCACATGCAATTATTAGTAAAGTATTGGGCTGTTGTGAATACTATAATGAATCTTCAGGTTGAATAGAAAGTGTAGAATTTCTTGATTCTTTTGGCGACTGTTGGCCTCTCAAAGAAATACTATACCATGTGCAGTGAGTTTGCTGTAGTAAATTATGATTGAATTAAACTTTGTACGAGGAATGCGTGACACCAGTGAAGCTAAAGATTCAAATCCTCTGGGATGTGACCTAGTGCTTTTGGTTCGATAATTCGTGACATTGCGAAGGAATTGCGATTCTTCAGGGCTTTGGAATCTACTCGACCAACAACGCAGCGTCACGGCCCCAAGACGTGGGCCCTCCTTGGTACGTGAAGCTTTCGACGGCCACAGGCATATTGGCATAAATGTAAAACTACTATTAAACCGGTACAACAGTGTTTATGGAACTGCATAGATAATTGTGCTTTATAGTGTTGGTAACCCGCGCGCGCGCGCATACACACACACACACATATTTTAACTTTACAGAGAATATTAAAACCACCAGTAGGTGGATTTTATTTCATTTCGGATAATATTGACTTTCATTTAGCCATGTTGTTCTAATTTCATTGATGAGTATTAAACACAGAATTTCGTGATGCATAGGCCTAATATGAATCATACACTAAATTAACTTCAGTTATACTTCTGGAGTGTATGACCGCCTGATGTTCTCGTAATTTAACACAAGAATGTGATGTCCCGGATGTATCCTTTTAACAGTTTGCGAATGAACGTACTTAATTGGCAGCTGCATAAAATTACTTAAAGTTAGGAACGTCCGAATTTCAGCGAGCTTCGCCTCAGTAAACAGATTTCGTCCTTACGTCAGACAAGGCTATCATTTGTACAACATCAGATGTGAAATTCTGATGACATATTTCAGGTGACTTTTAAGTGCGTGTCATTTTATGTCTGTTACAGAATTCTCAGTTTTATGTGTCGAGATGTAATTCACTGACCCTCTGCTGGTCAAAAAATACCATTAACTTGTTATTCGATTTAAAGTTATTGCAGAACGAGGAGCAGTCACAGGCATCACTAATTTACTTGATCCGTGGCATTTTCAAATTATACCCATACTGGCCTGATGAGTGTCTGAGAATCGGGCTGAGCAGTTCATTTAAAAAAAAAAGCTTTGTGCAGTAAATGTATTATCGAAGGAGAGGGCTAAAACATTAACGCGGAATGGAACTGAAGGTATTATTTGTCTGGATATTGTAAGTATTTTTCATTTATAAATAGCAGCCGAATTATACTTCGTCGTACGGAAATTGAAAATAATGGCCGGGTTATCATGCGAACTAGAAAACCTTCACATTCTGTGATCTAGATCATGAGAGTCGCGCAGCTGCATTGGTATTTTTTATTTTGGAATGTCACAAAATGAAAGTAAGTTACGATGAAGTTTACAATGTGCACGTACCAGACAGCAATGTGAGATATGATCCGGGAAGAGCAATTCTTATACAACTAAGAACGCGGCACAAGTTACCACTTGTATAGGCCCATAAAGCTTCTGTGTGCTAATTGAGAGCAGGTGGAGTACAGACACATTTCCGCATACTCTGTGTAGTGCTCTTGGCGACATTGAACTAATCGTGAATAAATAAATTGCGAAAGCAGTGGTAGAAGCATAGAAGTATAGAACATTTGTAAATTTAAAGCACCGCGTTATCCACTAAGTTCGAAATGGATCGGGAAAAAAAACCAAAACGAGTTTTCAGTTTCGAAGCCCATTTACTAAATTCCTGCGCATTAGATAAGCGATTTGAAAATAAACTAAACACCACGTCACGTAGGTGTGCAGTAGGCGTGAATGCAAAGCTCCTAAAATTCTAGAAATCGGTGTACACTGGAAATGCGGGCTTAGCTTCACGCTTCGACCGTTTTGACTCGTAGAAGAATAACCTGACACCCGCTGCTCATTAGGCTAGGTTCAGTACGAAAGAGACCAATTCCTGCCCTTGTTGGAGACTAAACAACAGTCGTGCATTTCGTGACCAGTAACTGTGCTAGCTGAGCTACCCCATATTAAAAGGTTGCAGCCTTCCTATTTTTTTTTATGGGAGCCATCCCGTTGTGTTATAATACAAACTAAAATATCGTTCAGTCAAAACTGAATGATATTTCAGTCTGCCTATATTGGCCGTAAAGAGTCAACCTTGTAGGAACTGTTCCTCGCTAGATGTGCCTAAAATCAAATTACTTGCGTGTGTTTAATGCTTGAACTTAACAGTTTTCTCCGTGTGGCCTGTATCGAAAGTCCGTGAATATTTTCTGACAGTTGAAAAAAGTTATATTCTCAGCACGCGGTTAGAAGGAAAGCCGCGTAGTGGTTCAATCTGTTGTAGCAAGTATTTATAATTGTTGTGCCATTACATTTAATAAAGGCCTGTTCCTTTGAAAAGCTGTTTTTCCACGAACGAGAATAATAATGTCACCGTATGGATACACAAAAATTCTGGCATTTACAGTGAAGTTGTTTCGCCTGGTTTTCTTGTCAGGTAATGATAGAAAGATCTAAGTTTTTGTATTTTGCGTGTGTAGATTGAGAATCGTTGCTTATAAAAGGCACTTGTAGGAGGGACAGTTCACGTTTCTACTTTATTTTGTGTAGCAGCTCCCTGGTTATGCCAAAGATCATTGCCTGCAAGTCTCGATGGATAATGTAGGATTACGGTCTTCTGAGAAGTGATGCCTTGTAGCTTGGTGGACAGGCATCAGCGTTTCGGAGGATCCTTTTGTCTCCATCCTCTTGGTGGAACTGTTCTATCTACCAAACTAGACGGCGTCACTTCCTAGAATACCGTAATATTAATACGGATGTCAGGACTTCAGTTCTCACTGTACTGTAAGAGTCTGCCTTGGCCTTCGAATCACCGATGTTTTATACAAGCGATGACGATTGTGATTGCTTGTCAAGGTCCCTGCGGCGTAATGACACCACTGGTCATTGTTCCTGTAACTGTTGATACATATTCGTTTGCTGCAATTTTCGTTATCATTGCAAGACCCAGAGGGTGACAATTATTTTTAGTTGGGGCCCCAGTGGGTCTGATTCAAAGTGACCGTGAGCGGGAGAACTTAGAAGAGAAAAAATGTGTAGTGAAGAAATGTTAAATAACCGTCTACAGTAACTGAACACGCTGTGTATAAACATGATAATGCATAATAATTGCACTGTTAATTATTAGCTCAGTCACGATGTCCCGAACTCCAACTGGCGTGCCCATTGTGTTAGGACATATGAAACTCAATCTGCAGTCGGTCCAGCCCAGCTTTCTTTGCAGAGCTGTAAAGGTAACATAAAAGGTAGTGTTGTCCCTTTTCGCGGATTAAGACATACGGAAGAGTGGAGGAATAGCTCCATGCATTCTTAGCCTCGGCACCAAATGGAGGGGAGTGGTGATCTTCATACCCTGGCTGCTGTACTGTCGCGGAAAAAGCTCCCAGTACTCTATGAATAAGAGACTTGGAGTGTCACAGAGCGGGTCTCGAGTTTTGGAGAAGAAAGATCCCTTTCCCTTGTCAGGAATCGAACCACGATTCGTCGGTCGTCCGGCCTATAACCAGTCAGTATGCTGATTGAGCTGTCCCGTACTGACATGGAAGAGAACGGTAAAAACAGGATACCTACAGAGGTGATAAGGACTTAGACTTGAAATTTCGTTCAGGTATACTGTCGTGTATTTCATTTATTGTCTGCTGCTACAATACTTAATATTTCGCAGGCACGTGAGCAGTGAGTTATTAACAGAAAGTCGTATTATTAGCTAATATTATCGGATATCTCCTCAGGGCTGACTGACTTCTTCTCTGGCCTACCTCTGCTGCAACCGGAGTTACCGGTATTGAAAACGGCAAGACTATATAAATCAGTGTTCCGTAACATTGCCTCCCCACGGCGCGCGATGATTTACGAATGGCGCATGATGATCCACCATAAAATTCTTCCTCACGGAAAAAGGATACGAAACAACCCATAGCCCGTGATATGCAGGTTGTGCATATATATCATTTCATTTTGTTCGTATAACAAGCTGGCGCATGAAAACTAAACAGCATATGCTGAATGAAACTGTCGATAAGTGTATGCCGTATAAAATATATTGTGTCTGCCTTCGAATCAGTTGTTTCTTCATCTTTCAGGGTATATCAGGGCTCATACAATGGGCCCTTCACACTGTAGAAACGTGGTGTGACGAGCTCGGCTGTCGGTTAATTCCGACAAGACTGGACTTGTTGCATTCACGAGAAGAAAGAAACTTCCAGGGTTCTTTGAACCACGTCTTTTTGGGACGACCTTACATTGCTCCACGTTGGTCAAGTATCTTGGAATGATCTTGGATACGCGGCTGACCTGGAGGGAGCACATGGATGTTAAGATAAGGAAGGCTCGCAATCTATTGTGGGCCTGTAGGAGGGCCTATGGTGTGACGTGGGGCCTGACACTCAGGGTGGTTTATTGGATATACGTTTCTATCATTAGGCCATCCGTCAGTTTTGCATCCTTGGTATGGTGGCCTGGTTGTCAGACGGCTAGTGCCAAGAAAAAACTAAGCCGAGTCAAAAGAGTAGTATGCTAAGGTATAACAGGAGCAACGCACACTACTCCCACCAATGCTGTGGAAGCACTTATTTGCCTCCCCCCACTGAAGTTAGTGGTGTAGAGTGAGGCGAGGTCAGCTGCACATCGTCTCTGGAGTCTGGGAAGTTGGTCCTACCTACATCCCAATCGAGAACATAGCAGTATTTTGACGCGGCTTCAGCAGTTAGATCCCATATTTAATATGGGTTAGATACTATGAGACCAGCATTCAATTTTGAACCCAAATATAGGGTTACTATGCTGACTAGAGAAGATTGGTCCAAAGGAACTGGCATTCCTCCTGTAGTAAAAGGGTTCGTTTGGTTTACAGATGGGTCCAAGATGAAGCAGGGGGCCGGGGCTGGAGTCTCTGGGCAGTCTGTGGGTAGAAGGCTCAGCTTCTCTCTATGAAGATATGCTACAGTATTCCAGTCTGAGATATATGCTGTTTTGGCATGTGTTCATGAAATTCACTTTCAGAATAGACCAGAGAAATACGTGAATATCTGCTCTGATAATCAGGCGGATTTTAAAGCTCTCGAGGCCGTCACAACAACGTCTCCATTGGTCCGACAGTGCCAAAAGGCGTTGAACGGTATCTCTGCCCGGCATGCGGTGCGGTTGTTCTGGGTCCCTCGACATGCTGGGGTACGAGGTAATGAGATCGCCGACGAGCTCGCAAGGGACGGCTCTGTTCTCAGGTTTGTGGGACCTGCGCCGGTCTTGGGAATCTCTAGACAGGATACAGGAAGAAGAATTAGACGTTGGTTGGACAACCAGCGTTGAGCATGGTGGCGAGGTCTTGGTGACACCTAAGACAAGCTCGAGAATTAATTTCGGAACCTTGTCTGGGTGTCAAAGCTAGGCTTCTGTCCTTTAACAGGATACAGTCCAGGGCTGTTACTGGCTTTCTCACAGGACATAATAGCCTGAGAAGACATTTTCATCTACTGGGGCTGTCAGGCAGTCCATTGTATAGGAGGTGTGGAACAGAGGATGAAACCTCTGCCCACATTCTTTGTGAGTGTAAGCTTTGGCCTCACTCAGACATGCGTATCTGGGCTCCTTCTTCCTTGAGCCAGAGAACATTAAGAGCATAAATCTTGGGGTCATCTGGAACTTTAGTAAAGCAACAGGACCTCCGTAAATTAATATGGAGCACAAAGTGCCCACTATTTAAGATCTAGGTGCATCGGGACCGAGAGGTCCCGAACCCAATGACAATCAATCGTCAATCAGCCTTTAGGGTACCTTTGTGATATTCCAAGAATACCGGACGTATCATGATCCCAGTCCACGTCTTCGGCACTACTTTCAGAGTAATCTGAAAACTTGATGCGGGTGTTTGAACGTTCGAAGGTGATACAAAGTAATACCGTCATTTACTACGCCATACCTTTTTGTTACTGACTAGTTGACAATAGCCTTCCGTCACATGCAACTCTTTTTTCTTTCTTTCTTTTTTAGTTGTTAGTCGTTTTAGTTTAACCAAATATGTTTCGACCTATTGGGTTCGTTCTTTAAGGTTCCTAATGGCGATGAGTGTTGATAATTGAGGATAAACACCAGACGTTTGTGAACTAAACGAACACACAACTGCAAACACCTCATTGGGCCTAGTGACAATGAGTTATAGTTACAACGTCAACTTCCCATGAAATCTCTGAATTTTGTCCGTACTGCCTAGGATACGATAATTCATGCCCTGCATTTTTCTGTTCAGTTAATTTAGATGCTCGAAAATGTCTTACGGGTATGCTAGTTTAACTACCCACTTATCGTCAGCAAGGATTTGTGTGTCCTCTTCCTCCTGATGTGTTAAAAAGACTTGCACCTCTTTACGATGTTGAAAAGCAGGAGTTAGTACCACCCCACTCAACAATCCAGTTACTTCCATGTGAAGTAGGTCAGAAGTGTGTTCAGACCGTGGTTCCTGGCACGAAACCGAAATGCGGCCGTAATTTGAGCAGCCACGATTGATAATTTTAACTGTTTTTATTACTTCAACAAAATTCTCGAAAACTGAAAGCACAGTAGTGGCAACAGTAGCTTCACAGTCAAAAAAGGCAGTGGTAGGACTTTACTAATGGAGTCACTTCCCCCACAGTCGCTATGAAGTATCTCACTTAACCCGTCATCCAAGCCGCCCCGTCAATGCGGTTCTGAATTGGTCCTTCCATCTCATTCCATTTTCCAGCAGAAGTTCTTCAGTAACACGGCACATCATTACCAGTTATACGCTGTGGACATTCCTTGTAGATAAAGAAGTTGCTTGTTATAACGTCTCTATCGATGTACCTAGTGTTGGTGGCGAGTTGAGCGTGACCATTGATGTCAATACACTTGTCGATCTGAGGGGAGATCATGCTGAGGATGCTGCCTGCGATCTTAATTCGATATCGCGTGACTTTCACCGAATCGGTGAATGGTAATGTCAGCTGTCAGAGGAAATTCATAGAGATCTTTTAGCAGCGTCTGGACACATGACATTTTCTAACATTCATATCAGAAAAGCGTTGGTAATGTATGGCCTTTTTACTTTACGATAAGTTGGGCTACTTTGTAAACTTTCTGGATTTTTTTCCGAAGTTCGTACAGATGAAGTCATATGTTATCTGTTATTTGTTGTGTCCCATGAAACGACGAAAATTTGTTACGTCCTTTCAAACCGGAGAAAGGTGTTTGGTTGTAAAATGTCGCTTGTGCTTGCTTGAAACCTTTGCATTGTTTGTGACTTAAGATTTACAAGGGTAGTATTAAAATTGGGAGGGCGATGGTATTGAATTAGTGCGAAGATATTCAGGCACAAGGCGGAACATAAGGGAATGTTTATGATTTCACGATTTCATTAACATCATCGTTTTTTTAATGTTAATATGTTGAGATTTGTACAATATCTACTCAGAATTCGCTGTACACTTGCAACCTTGTGATGGCACACCTGCGGTACACCGGTTGTGGAACACTTGTCTACATAAGTCAGTTACACCTCTGGGTTTCGTTTTTCTTAGTTTTTACCCTTCTAATATTGCGTCATAGACAGTATATATGTACGTATGTGTTTATGTATATATAGGGGGTTAGTTACTTGACATGATCTAGGGCTATACACGCATGTATAAAAAGTAAGTCAAAATTAAAGAAAGACATACCGAATTATGAGTTATCGGGAAGAGGACTCTCCCATTGTGAGATGACTGCGTTGCCGACTTTCTGTATATTTAGGACAGGGAGACCGGAAGTCGGGAACTGTAGCTGTATTTTATTTATGCGTTTTTGCCGACTGTCCTGACCATGTTGTGGAGTCAGTGCTTACAATTACATGGGCTCTACAGGCAACTTGCTGTTCAGAAGGACACATGATTGAGTCGTCATCGTCGTCCCCCAATGTGGCTCTTTACTTTTGGTTATCGTATTTATTATCTTCCGAGTGTTTAACTCAGGAATATGAATGATAAAATTCATGAGGGATTTTTTAACCCCTCATTAACAGTAAGTTATACCAGGATTACATTATAATCTACTAATATAGATATTCGGAAAGGATCCAAGAAATGTATCGTTAAATTCTAAACGGTGTCAAGTTGACCACGAAAATGTGCTGAAATGAAGTATTCCATGGATTTAATGTACGCGTAACTTTTTGAATATAATTGCGATTAGGGTCTACAATTGTATTTCGAGCCAATTTAAGCTCTTCGCAATCTTAGAAAGATTCTTTATATTGTGATTTTGTTCTGCATTCCGGTGACGAAATATGAAATGTGTACAATCGTTATTTTTTGCTTATTTGTATTTCTTGGCATTCCTTGTTAGCGTATAGTATAGTTTCCTTGGTTTATTTATAGCGTGTATGCTTTCGTCCGGTTATTTAACGTTAATAAGCAAACTAACACTAATCTTTCATGAGTAGGTAGCTAGTCAAGAAATTTCGCTCCCATTTTGGAACCCGAAAGTTGAATGCACCCCTACATGTTCACAAAGCCCCGCCATTAAACTCTATTCTGACCAAAGTAAAACCTGCTGGCAACCTTTCAAATCCTGTTTCTTTAAAATCAATTTTAATATTGTTCTCCAGATTGGTTTTTCTCTTGAGATTTGTCAACCGAAATGTTACATACGATTTCTCTTCCCTCTAGTGCGTGCTACACCCATTTATCACAATTATTTAAGCATGATGAAGGATGTGATAGTTTGTTGTATTCACCATTCTTTCCATATACTCTTTACAGGTCGTGCTACTACAATAATTTTACAACATATTGTACGAATCGCAATACGCTTACTAATATCGCAAACATATAGGGTCCTTAATGTGTTTCGATATTTCAGGTCACATAAACACACTCCTCGCGATCGTTTTATTGTCTGGCTGCTAGGTTCGACCTCGTAGTATATAAGTCATCTTCAGACCATACAAGGTCGAAACTAGCAACCAGACAAAATTATCGCAGGAAGTGTGTTGTGTGTGAGATTGGAAATATCGTTACACATTATGAATGTTATAGACGCCAGTGGAAATGTGATGTCGCACGGTGACACACGGGAGGGGAAGTTAAGGGGAAACTGACGAATGGAGTGGGTAGCCAGTACCCTTCACACTACCTCGGAACATGGTGTATCCATCATTACTACCGCTGATGCGCACACCTCGGCTGCCAATAGTCGACTGAAGTGACTCCCCCGCCGATTTAAATGGACTCGTCCGCATCGTCGAAAAACTAAATCTGGTTTCTGCGCGTGTGCCATCACGTTTCAACTGGCCTGTATCAACGAGGATGGTCCATGTAAACATTATAGGGTCCTTTTTAGGCGCTTTCTCAAAATAACTCCGAAAAGGGAGGATTAGCTTCTTCATATTTGCCTGTTCCTCCGCATGGAGAGCGACTCCCGTTGCGCAGACTTTTCTAAACTTTCATATCTGAATTTGTTCCTAATATTTTCGACTCATCCCGAATTTGATTAAAATCCGACACAAACGACAGACAGTTGGTTTGAAGACGTTGTACGTGTGTGGTTTCTTGCCATGACTTGCATTCAAGAGCCAGTGTTCTCTTGACGTTCGTGCCGAGGCAGACAAAACAGTTTTTATAATTGGAACTGAGTGTATTCTCTGTGAACACTGGCGTACACGTAGGTAACCGGTCGGTGCCCCCTCGCGACACCATATTCGGAGCTCTTTTATAATTATTAGCGCATTTACTCCCAGATCTCGTAACGGGGATCTAGAATACTGCCTTGGGTCAGAATACCTGAAACCAATCAGAAAGGACAAACAACATATTTTATTACTCTGTACGTGTGAGGCCCTATTGACCCACAGGGCCACCCGAGCCGCGGGGTCTGCGGGAGCTTTTTCTATTCCACTGTATATGAGGTATGAGCTGCGGCTGAAAAAGCGGTTGAACATCGAGCATGATCGATTGTAAACGTCAAGTATCGACGTTGAGAGATACCGAGTGTTTATCTCCCCTCTTGCGGTATCTTAGTGATGATCCATTTCACATCTACTGCCAAGATACGGAGAATATTTTAGTGTAACTCACGAATGTAATATTCAGGTATAGTAACAGGGCCAACGCGCCAGAAATGTTACTCCCTTGCGGGCATTCCCTAACTCTGTTACTTTTTCTCGACGCTCGCCAACTTGAAACGTAAATGATGGCTGTAGTTATTTCTGTTGGTCACAAGGAAACAAAAACACATTATTGCAATGTGGAAGTGGACCTCACAGTTGCATTGTAGAAGTGTACCTTCAGGTGACTCTCTTAGTGCAGCTGCACTGTTGGAAACTGCTGTAGGGGGGATAATTGACTTACCACCCAAAACCAGTGAACTTTAAGCCTATACGACATTATTTCTACTTACGAGAGCTTCCAAATGAGGTCTAGGTTACTTCCGTACAGGAGTTACGTTTGAAGACAGTGTGAATAAATAAATTATATGACTAAATAAATTCCATGACTCAGGCGGTTAGTGGCCGACCTCGTACTATGATGGCCCGAGTTCAGTCCTGAGCTATTTCATATGGGATTTGTGGTGAACACAGAGGCACTGAGACAGCTTGTTTTCCTCGAATACTAATGTCCCCTGTCAGTATCACTTCACGAAAGCTCTATACTCCATTCATTCCTCAATCTGTCACGGACACTGTATAATCTAAGCAACAGACAGCGTCGTTCAGTAACACGATTCAAAAAACTTTAAATGCGCACCATCATATGCGAATATAACTTGTCTGGTAGTGGGACTGTAGTTCAGTTGCTCGTGTTGGAATTGAATACTGAATATTGAATTTTATGAGGCAAGAAGCCGCGTTTGCTATATTCTTTTTCTCTTAAAGTAATTACAAATTAAGGTGACTGATTGATAGTTCGTCGCCCTTCTCTTTGCCGCTTACTTATGGGACAAACTGCGTCGCTTGTTGGACTGCATCGTTCCTGGCCGTAAATAAAATGGGAATTTTACATGTTTAGATATGAAATTAAATATTCGCGCGTGTTTGTGTGATTTTTGAAGCTTCTTGGATGTACTTCGTACGTGTATTAAATTGTATGTAACACGTTGCGACATCTCGAAATAAGAAAGATATTAATGAAGAAACTTCCGCAGTCGTCGTTCTCTATTGTAATATGTCGTCAAAGTCTTCCTTGTAACTTAGCTTTTCGCAAGATAATGTAATACTGGAGAGTTCAGCAAACGGTTTAGTAATAAAAGGTCCACAAAATTGTCGCTTTATGTGATGACTGTAAAAATCTCATTCTAATGTTCCATCATTTCGAGATCTTTCGTTATCAACTGATTGTGCTAATTGATTTGTAATGTTCTTTCCTTGTGGCCATTTGTTCGTTGAAGCTGCGAAATACCCGCAGTTGTTGATACATCATTGTATAAAATAGTAAAGAACCGCCGCCGCTTCAGTTCGAGAAATATGAATATATTTGTTCCTTTTCATTGTGGGTCCAGGGAAAACTCTTCCCATCCGTGACACTGGTAAATAATAAATAGTCTTCCTTTCAGTTAAACACTCTCCAGATTACAAAATTGCGCCAAGATAGACAACAGATTGAGAGTTGAAACTCCTCCAAATTACATTAAGCTCGTTGTCTCAATTGGTAATCTGCTGACAGAGGCGGATCTAGGACTGACCGGCAGTGATGGTTCCTGGGCAGCATTCTAGGATGTGCGCTTTGCAAGGTACAGGGAAGGGTGTCCTTCAGTTGAGACGGTTTGCTAAACACACACGATACACCAAGCAGTTTTTTCATTGGGGGGGGGGGGGGCCTT
>Ga0123352_10005693_pt1 | contig 18860 bp, 13 predicted proteins | sample TergutLab28metaG_FD_89700 | JGI IMG/M metagenome (GOLD analysis project Ga0123352, IMG submission 89700) | Labiotermes labralis P1 segment gut microbial communities from Petit-Saut dam, French Guiana - Lab288 P1 | ecosystem: Host-associated > Arthropoda: Insects > Digestive system > Gut ... | reverse complement strand
TACATTTCAATAGAACAGCAATCCGGCGGCACCACCGCCCTTGACCATTGGGGTTGAGAGTACTATTACATCTGGCGTGAGGGTTTTAGCACCAGTACGGAGTATAAGGTGCAAAACCGTCGTCACTCTGCCCTTGACCTTGCGGGTACATAGGGGCGCAGCCCCTGTGTTTCTTTTGCTTCTTTGCGAAATGGCAAAGAAGGCCCGTCCGGCAGGACAAAACCAGCCCTTGGCTTGCGCCAAGCCACCCTCGGCGGCAACGCCGAAAGGAAGAAGGCCAAGAGCCGGGACGCGCACAAGGGCACGCCCCTACAACCCACTCATCTCCTGTAACCGCTCCACAATCGGCAACTTCTGCGTACACCGTTCCTCACAAAGCCCACAGGCCGTACACCCACCGGCATCCGCCGGAGAAAGAGAATACCACCCGGTCATAAACTGCCGCAACTCTGACTTGTCCATACTCACCAAATACTGATTATACGCCGACAACAGCCGCACGATGGGAACATCCACCGGGCAAGGCTCACAGTACCCGCAGCCGGTGCAGAGGGTATCCAACTCGTCCCGGAGATGGACGCTCAATTGTGCTAAGTAGGCCTCCGTTACTTCTTCTGCATAAGCACAAGCACGAACACAATCCTCTAACTCCGCCATGTTGGCGGGGCCGGGCAATGCGGCGGTGACTTCTTTTTGGCCGATCAAAAACCGCAGGGCGGCATGGATAACAGACTCATCCGGGGTACGTGTTAAGAACGAGAACATTTCAGCGAACTTTGGGATCACCCCGCCGCCTAGGGGGTTCATAATAATCGTCCCCAAACCCGCCCGGTGGGCGGCCAACAGCCCCTCTCGCCGGAGGGCGAAGTTAATCGCATTATAGCCCAGCGTGATTAGCTCCACTTTCCCGTCCGCCACCACTTTGGCGGTATCATCGCCCCCTGTGTGGACACTTGCGGCAATGTGGGTAATAAGCCCCTCTTCTTTCGCCCGCAGAATCCCCTCGTAGATACCGCCGGGGGCAATCATGCGTTCATATTCTTCCATGGACTTGACACACCACATATGGTACACGTCAATGGTGTCTACCCGAAGCACGTCCCGAGCACGGCGCACCTCGTCATAGGCCCCTTGGGCGGTGTCGGCGTTCCAAAGGCCGCATTTGGTGGATACGTAGGGTTTTTTGCCTTGTATTTGCTCCATGGCCTTGCCGATTATCTGCTCGCTGTGTCCTTCGCAATAGCCAGGGGCCGTGTCAAAGTAATTCACACCCAACTCATGAGCACGGAGCAAAACATCCACACAAGCCTGATGATCCTTTTTGTACACTTCCGGGGGAAATCGCATGACGCCGAAGCCCATGGCACTGATTGTTTTCCCGGTCTGGCCTAAGGGTTTATAAATCATGGGGTACCTCGTATTCTCCGCTGATGTGCAGCACTTGATCCACAAAAAACCGGGGCCGCCGTTTGGCTTCCATATATGCTTTCCCCGCATACTCTCCCACAATACCGAGGGCAAGCAGGTTTAAGCCCCCCACGCCGGAGACAGACAACAGCAAAATCCGCCAGCCCCAGATGGAGGTTCCCATGGCGTGTTGGATGCCGAATACGACAGCCAGAACCAACGTCTTACATAATATCAACACCGCAAGGGCCGCAATAAGCCGCAAAGGCCGCACAGATAGGCTGGTGACCCCGTCTATGGCCAAAGAAATCATTTTGCGCAAGGGGTACTTGCTCACTCCGGCAAGCCGGGCACCCCGGTCGTAATAGACCGTGTCTGTCTTATACCCCATCATGGGCACAATGCCCCGGAGGAACAATGCCTGTTCTTGGTATTCAGATAGCGCATCTAAAGCACGGCGACTGAGCAGGCGATAATCGGCGTGGTTAAACACCACCTCCCCGCCAAAGGCTTGGATGAACCGATAATATCGTTCGGCGGACCACCGCTTGAACCGGGTGTCCGTTGCCCGGGCTTTCCGCACCCCGTAAACCACGTCGGCCCCGTCATGAAATTTTACTACCATCTCGTCAATGGCATCCAAGTCGTCTTGCAGATCGGCATCTACACTGATGGTCATATCCGCCGCCTCACGCACCGTGAGCAGACCGGCCAAGAGGGCGTTTTGGTGCCCCCGGTTTCGAGACAGGCTGATGCCAGAGAACAACGGGTGTTCTCGGTGGAGTTTCGTGATAATCTCCCACGTCTGATCTTTGGAGCCGTCATCTACAAATACCACCCGGCTCTGGGGGCTGATTTGCTTCTGCCGGATTAAAGATGTCATCTTTTCCTCCAGCCGCACGGCCGTCTCCGGCAGGACATCCTCTTCATTATAGCAGGGGATTACGAGGTACAGCGTATTCATAACTTTGCTCCTCAAATGCAATCTGGGGGTATTATATCACGATTTATCTTGCTTTGCAAAGGGGCGGCGAAGCCGTTTGGCGCAACGTGTCGGCAACAAAATTGCACAACATATCTTACAGTCAATCAAGCAATGGGCTTATGCCTCTCATGTTTACAATTCTTTTATATATCCGTCACAAAAAGTTCACTTGACATCAAATTTTATGGTATAAAATGTAGAGTACAATAGGCGGTTCCAATATTTTAAAGTGGGGTGAGTGCTATGAAAAAGCTTTTGTCATTCCTATTGATTGTAGCCTTGTTGATGGGACTACTCTCTCCGATGGCCTTCGCAGCGACAGTTGGGGTCACAAGCTATAGTGACCTTGTGACTGCTATTGGACAGGCACCTACAGACGGAACGGTGACGACGATTGAGCTGGAAAACAGTTTCTCGGCGACCGGCGGGGTGCTTCCTATCGCCGCCGGGCAAAACATTGTGCTTACCAGCGCGGCGGGTTCGACCTTTACCTTTACACAGGCGACCGCCGGGCAGCGGCACTTTAGCGTGGCCGGAAACTTGACCCTCCAAAACGTCACACTGAGCGGGTCGGGCGGCGGCACAACCGGCGGTGGCGTGGATGTTTCAGGCGGCACACTTACAGTGGAGGCCGGCGGTACGATCACGAACTGCCGCGCACCCGGCGGGGCAAGTGCTGCATATGGGGGTGCGGTACATGTCTTTAATCAGGGCGCATTTATCATGAACGACGGCGCTATTTCAAACAATTCATCCAGCTGGGCCGGCGGCGGTGTATTTTTGGAAGGCAATAGCACATTCAATATGACCGGCGGCGTAATCAGCGAGAACACTTCTTCCTCCAGCGGCGGCGGTGTGGAAATCCGAAACGGATACGGCACCATTTCCGGCGGTGTCATCACCAGCAACACGGCGACCTCCGCTGTCGCAGTGGGCGGCGGCATTGAACTCAAGGCCGCAAATCTGAGCATGTCAGGCGGGCTTATCACCAATAACCGCACGGTTTATGGCGGCGGTATTCACACAGACGCATCCGGGCTTGTGATGATGACCGGCGGCACGGTCAGTGATAATGTTGCCAATGGTAACGGCGGCGGTATATTCTCTTCCCAAAATAGCTATAGTAACCCGCTGCCGAACAACTCCTATAATAACCTGACTATTGGCACAGCCGTAATCTTTTCTGGCAACGTGGCAGGAAACGGCGCACGGGTTCCGCCGCCCAATGTTGCCACAGCGACACATATTGCAACGTCATCAAGCTCCATTTTTAACAACCCACTCAATAACGCCGACATCAACTATTATAATTCGGGGGCTATGGTTACATCTCTGACTGTTACATTTGACCAGGGTGCAAACGGTATAATTCCGAACGGGCCGCAAATACAGCAGAGTATTCCGACCACCAATAGCCCGCTTGTCCCAACCATAGTGCCAACGCCGCAGCCGAACGCAAGCTACGGCTTTATCGGCTGGTCGCCGGACGGCGGCATCACGATTTTGACCTCTGCCCAAGTACTTACCACACCGCTTGCCAACAACACCACCTATGTTGCACAATATGCGCCGCCAATCACGCTGATCTTTGACGGACAAGGCGGCACACCTGCAAGCCAGACGGCAACACAGGTTCAAGTGACCGGTACTTATGCAAACGCGCTATCACAAGTCACGATTCCCACACTGGCTAACAATGTCTTCCGCGGCTGGTTTACAACGCCGAACGGGGATACGAGCGGCGTACAGATTCTGCCCACCTCTATCGTTGCAATCGGGACACCGGATATGACAACACTCTATGCTTGGTGGATTCCAAACCCGACGGTGACAATCACCTTTGACGGAAACGGCGGCACGCCTACACCGCAGATCGTACCGGGCAGAGTTGTCGGCAACAGCTATGCCGCCACGCTTGCTGCGGTCACAACCCCGACATTGACCGGCAATGTGTTCAATGGCTGGAATACAGCGGCAGACGGCACCGGGGCGCAGATTACCGCTTCCGATACAATTCCCGCGGTGGATACAACCCTTTACGCCCAATGGATGCCGCTCCCGACTATCACCATCACATATCTTGCCCAAGGCGGCACACCGGACGGGCAACAGCAGACCGTCGTGACAGGTAATACGTATGGAAACGCATCCCCTGCAATCTCGCCGCCGACCAAGATGGGCTATGCGTTTGTCGGCTGGTTTACAGCACCGACGGGTGGCGTACAGATACTTCCGACCACCATCGTCACCGCCACAACAGATCAGTACCTCTATGCGCAGTGGGTCGCAGTAACGGTCACCATTACCTTTGATGCACAAGGCGGCACACCGACACCGCAGGTTGTGTCCGGGTTAGCGCCACTCTCTTCCTTTGCCCCGGCTCTCGCTGCGATTGCAACGCCTACCCGGCCAAATTATATTTTCCAAGGCTGGTATGATCAGCCCCAGGGCACAGGCGGAAGCAGTGTTACCTCGGGCAGACTAATCCCTCCGATGGATATGACGGTCTATGCCTGGTGGACACCCGCTCCGACCATCACGGTCACTTTTAACGCCATGGGCGGCACACCCACCATGGAGACACAGAGCGTGACAACAGGGAATACCTATGCGGTCGCCTTGGCTGCGGTTCCAGAACCGTCACTGCCCGGTTCTGTGTTCAGCGGTTGGTTTACAGCACCGGCAGGCGGCGTACAGATTCTGGATACAACAGTCGTTACAGTGACAACGAATCAAACCCTCTATGCCCGCTGGACACCAACCACTGTCACACTTATGTTTGACGCACAGGGTGGCACACCTGCAATGCAGGTCGTAAGCGGACAGGCGGTTGGAAGTACTTATGCCGCAGCCCTTGCCGCAATTACAACGCCAACGCAAATCGGCTATACCTTTTACGGCTGGTTTGACGCACCGACGGGCGGGAACCAGATTATGGATTCCGACACGGTTCCTGCCGTAGATACAACGATTTACGCCCAATGGACACCGATTCCGCCAATTACCGTCACCTTTGACTCACAGGGCGGCGTGTTTGATCCGGCTTACATCATCCATGGTGCCGGAACAACGCTTTCATCAGATTTTACCCTTGCCTATCACACACCTGTTACGATAGGCGGGACATTCATGCAGGCTATGGCTGCCACCGCCGACCCCAATCCGCCAAACGATGGCAACACCTACTATTTTGGAGGCTGGTGGACGACACCCAACGGAGATACCAGCGGTGAGCAGATTCTGCCAACCTCAACTGTGTGGAACCCGGCACCGGCGGCAGGGATTACCCTCTATGTCCACTGGGACCTCCAAGTCACGGTTACACTCACCTTTGACGCAAACGGTGGAACGCCGACACCACAGGTGCGGCGTGGGGCGATTCCTGATATGGAGATTTTGGCAAGCACTTTTATTCAGGACCCGACTTGGATGGGCTATACCTTTGTAGGGTGGTTTACCGCACCATCCGGCGGCACGCAGATTGGGGATACCGATCCTGTCCCGGGCACAGACACAACCTATTACGCCCAATGGACCCAGATTCCCCCCATCACTGTCACGTTTGACGCACAAGGCGGTACATTTGACCCGGCTGATGCAATTCCGGGCGATGGAACCACGTTTTCACCGGATTACTTATTTGCCTACCACACGCCTGTTACGATAGGCGGGACATTCATGCAGGCCATGGCCGCCACACCAAACCCCTACCCGCCAAACAACGGGTTCAGTTTCGGCGGCTGGTGGACAACCCCCAACGGAGATGCGACCGGTGTGCAGATTCTCCCAACTTCAACTGTGTGGGATCCGACACCGGCGGCGGAGATTACACTCTATGCGCACTGGATTCCCGTACCAACGGTTACCGTTACCTTTGCCGGAAACGGCGGCACACCTGCGACACAAGTTGTACCCGGCGAATTGCCCGGCGACACCTTTGCAACGCCTCTTGCCGCTATCACAACACCGACACAAAGCGGGTTTATCTTCAATGGCTGGGCTGATATAAGCGGGAACCCGATTACTGCGGACAGCCTGATTCCTCCGGAAAATATCACCGTCTATGCCCAATGGATACCAAATCCGACATTTGCAGTCACCTTTGACGCACAGGGCGGAACGCCCGCAACACAGACGGCAAACGTGACAACGGGCGGCACCTATGCCGCTGCTATGACTGCGGTCACAAATCCAACGCTGGCTGGGTTCCTGTTCCAAGGCTGGTTTACAGAGCCGAATGGCGTTATCGGCGGCGTACAGGTTCTCTATACGACAGTCGTCACAGCGACAGCGCCGCAAACCCTCTATGCCCACTGGATTGCGAATCCGACGATTACGATTACCTTTAACGGAAACGGCGGTACGCCTACAGCGCAAGTTGTACCGGGCAGAGTCTCCGGCGACACCTATGCCGCTACGTTCGCTGCGATTACAACACCGACACGAGACGGCTATATATTCGCCGGCTGGTTTACCACAGCGGCGGCGACAGGCGGAATGCAGATTACCGCTACCAGTATCGTTCCGGCGGGGGCAATTGACCGAGTTGTTTACGCACGGTGGGCTCCCATTCCGACCATCATCATCACCTTTGATGCCCAAGGCGGCACCCCCGACCCGCAGACGGCATCTGTGGAAACAGGCGTTCTCTATGAGGATGCACTGTCGCAAGTCGTTGTTCCGGCCCGGCCCGGCTATGTCTTCGTCGGCTGGTTTACAACGCCGGACGGGGATATGAGCGGTGTGCAGATTCTTGCGGACACAACCGTCACAGCAACGACGAATCAAACCCTCTATGCCCACTGGATTGCGGTGGGGGTGACCATTACCTTTGATGCACAGGGCGGCATACCCGCAACACAGGTCGTCCCCGGCAAGATGCCCGGTGATACCTATGCCATCTCTCTTGTCTCGGCGACAGTGCCCACAAGAGAATTTTATGCCTTCCAAGGCTGGTTTACAGCACCCACGGGCGGAACCAAGATTACCGACACAGACACGGTCCCCACAACAGATACCACCCTTTACGCCCAGTGGGAACCGATTCAGATTATCATCCGCTTTGACGCCTTAGGGGCCGCGCCCGCCATGCAGGAAGAGCCTGCAACAACAGGAAACACCTTCGCGGCACCTCTTGCCGCTGCTATCACGCCAACTATGGACGGCAATACATTTGTCGGTTGGTTCACCCAAGTCATCGGCGGAGTTCAGGTATCCCCTATGGATATCGTCACACAAACAACGGACCAAACACTTTATGCACGATTTACGCCCACGCCCCTACCCACGGTGACCTTTGATGCGAACGGCGGCACACCTGCAATACAGACTGCCGCAGTTACGGTTGGCGACAGCTATGAGACCGCATTTTCCGGCATCACAACACCGGCAAGAGCGGGCTATACCTTCTTGGGATGGTTTACTGATGCCGCCGGGGGAACGCGTGTGCTCGCATCGGATTTGGTGGTACTAACAAGCGACCACACCCTCTATGCACATTGGGCAGCAGGCCAATTTAGAGGTGATGTCACCCTGACGGAGGTTCACTATGCCTACCTGATCGGAGAAGGGCACAATCATATTGCACCAAATGATTTTATCACCCGTGCCGAGGTAGCAAGCGCACTCTTACGGATTATCAGCGATGAGACGAGGGCTGCGTTCTGGACGCTTGAAAACCCCTTCCCTGATGTGCCGAACAACGGGGGTGCTTGGTTTAGTAATGCGATTTCAGTGGCGAACAGCACGGGAATCATGACAGGGTTCCCGGACGGCACGTTCAGGCCGGGACAACATATGACACGAGCGGAAGTTGTCACCGCTTTGACAAGGTATTTGGCGAACACACAATACGATGGCACGGTGGATTTGTTCCCGGATATTTCCACCAGTTGGGCGAGAGATAGCATCAATTTAGCTGCACAGCTCGGCTGGGTGCATGGGGATCAGCATGGGTACTTTAACCCCAACGCGAGTATCACAAGAGCAGAGGTCATTACCATAATCAACCGTGTGTTGAACCGCACAGCCGTTGACATTGATACGGCGAATATGAACACTTGGGCAGATAACCCAGACACAAATGCTTGGTTCTACTGGGCAGTACAGATCGGATCAAACTCCGCACTCGGCGCTCCTGTACGCAACTGGGCGGCTTTGCAGCTACCGAATGCGAGAGCGGAAGATGCGATTGTTTAAGAAAGGACGGCGTAGCAATTGCTACGCCGTCCTTTGAGAATGGATAGTACTATAGCTCTTATAAAATCGTAACCCCGGCGCTTTCCGCCGCCTCGACGAATTCGTCGGCGGGGCGTTTGTCGGTGATGACGTAATCTATGTCTTCCAAGGTGGCAAATGTAAAGGGCATGAGCCGGTGAAACTTTACTGCGTCGCAGAACACCGCCGTCTTTCTGGCACGGCTGATGACCTGATGCTTGACCATCATCTCACTCTCTTTCCCGCAAGTAAATCCGGCGGTCTTGCCATAACCGGAAACACCGATGAAGGCAAAGTCAATATTGATCGTCTCTAAAAACTGGAGGGTACTGTGGCCGGAGATGGCAAGGTTTTCTTTATTTAACGTGCCGGGACAAATGGTCACCGCAGGGCCTTGAATGGAAGCGAGTGCTACGGCAATGTTTGGCCCTGTGGTAATGGCCATGCCGGGGGTGGGCGGCAAAATCCGCGCCAAGGCCAAACAAGAGGTGCCGGAGTCTAAGAATACGCTGGTCTGGCCCCCCACAAGTGCCGCCGCTTTTTTTGCCATTTGGGCCTTACCGGTTTGGTTTTCACCGGCACGGACTTCAAAAGTTAAGTCCCGCTGGTGCCGGATGTTCCGGGCACCGCCCCGAACTTTAGTAATTAGCCCCGCAGCGGCTAAGGCGTCTAGGTCTCGATGGATGGTCATCAGCGAAATTTCCGGAAATCGGCTTTGCAACTCTTTCATGGTAACGACTTCATTTTCTTGAATAAACAGATTCATCTGCTCTTGACGAATCTCATACATACCCATCCCTCCGTTCGCTTATGCGTATGTTATAATTTCTTTTATTCTATCACACTTTAACATTTTGTCAATATATAGCCAAAGAAGGCCGCTCTTTGAAGGGCGGCCTTCAAACAAGTGCTATATCACAAAATTCCCACCCTGGAACACCGGAACTTCTGCCCCATCGCTGGTCACCCCGGTGATCGACAAATCTTCGGTTCCGATCATGAAATCCACATGTACCAGCGAATCATTCATTCCTCTGGCCAACAGTTCTTCTTCCGTCCTCTCTTGCGAGTCCCGGAACTTCGGGTACGCCTTGCCAAAAGCCAAGTGACAAGAGGCATTTTCGTCAAACAGCGTATTGTAAAACAGTATTCCCATCTCTGAGATGGGCGACTGATAAGGAACCAGCGCAATCTCACCCAGATAGCGGGCACCCTCATCAATATCCAACTCTTTTTCCAGATGCTCTAGGCCGGAAGTGGCCTCTACCTTGACAATTTTGCCCGCCTCAAAGGTGAATTTCATATCTTCCACCAAGTTGCCGTTGAGGGACAGGGGCATACTGGCATATGCCACGCCCTCCGTGCCGTATTTGTCCGGCAGGACGAAAAGTTCCTCCGTGGGGATATTGGCCACGAACTCTGCCCCGGTGCCAGCACGTTCGCCGCAGGCCACCCATTGGTGCTCTTCCGGCAGCCGCAGGGTCAGGTCTGTGCCCAAACTGTTTTGGTAGTGAAGCGTTTGAAACCGGTATTCATTCAACATGTCCGCCCGGGCGGACATAGTTTTGATTTTTTCCCTCCAAATGGCCACCGGGTCACCAGTGCCTATGTGGACGGCTTTGAAAATCGCAGCCCATAATTGCGCCATGGTTTCTGAAATAGGCGTATCCGGGAACACTTTACTTGCCCACGCCTCGGACGGGATGGCGGCAATCGTCCAAGGGAACGCATTTGCCATCTGCTGGTCGGAATAGCTTTTCAAGGCTGTCCCCCTAGCGATATTGGCCCGTTGGATGCGGTCGGGTGAGACCCCCATGAGTAGTTCCGGGTTAGAGGCGGTGATGTGGATAACAGCAGCCCCTTGTTCAGCGTATTCGTCATAAAATGCCGGAATCCACCGGGGCACCTCGTCAAACACGGCCTCGTCCGCCCGTAGATAGTGCAAGCGTTGCAGGGCCTCATCATAAAACCGAGAGACCACTTCTTTTGCACCGGCGTTGTACGCCTCTTCCGCTACCAACCGGGCGAAATAGGCACTGTCTGTGGCGGCAGAAACGACCACCGCCTGTCCCCCTTGGACATTTGCCCCCACCTGAACGATAAGCCGGGCATAGTCTTGTAAGTGTTGTTGCATGAGCATGGCTCCTTTCTGGCGATAGGTACTTGATACTGTTATCATATCAGTAGGTAGCCCAAAGTACAATGGTTTTATTCTTAGGTTTGGGGCCTTGGGTGGCTATATTCGCCTTTTCGCTTACAGGTTTTAGCTACCGTAAGCGTCAAACGCAACGAGCAGGAATCAAAGTCCAAATTGCCACGTTTAAAAATCATGTTTGACTGTTTGCTGGATTGTGAGGGTTTGTCTGGAATCCTATATATGGCGCATGAAAATGGATTCCTGTGGCAGCGGGCAATTATGGTTTACCCGTTCACTCTCCATTTTTTCCTTGCATGTGAAGGCGTTATCCAGTATAATAGTTAATAGACTAAACAAATGAATTGAGCGAGGTGATGCATATGTTCCATGAGGCAATGCGTGCCGTGAATGAAGCCGAAGCCAAGGCAAAGGCCCTGCGGCAAACGGCCACAGAGGCGGCGGAGGACGCTTTGGCTACGGCAGAAGCCCAAGGAGCGGCGAGCGTACAGGCCGCCATTGAGACAGGCGAGGCCGAGTGTGCCGAACTCTTACGGCAAGCGGAGGAAGATGCACTCCGTCAAGCGACAAAGCTCGCCGCCAACACAGAAAACAAAAAAGCCGCCTTGGGTGCCCGTGTGGAGACCACCCGAGGTAAGGCAGTTGACTTTATCATGGGAAGGATCGTGGGCCAATGATTGTCAAGATGAAACGGCTCCGTCTCATGGGGCTACAGGCTGATAGAGATATATTGCTCCGCCGCTTAATGGCATTGGGCTGTGTGGAGCTCCGTGCCGGGCCGGAGCGGGATACAGGCCCCGCCCCGGAGCAAGAATCCCGCTTGGCGGAATTACAGGAGAAGCTACAATTATTACAAGAGGCATTGGAGGTACTAAAGCGATACGCTCCAGAGAAAGGCCGCCTGTTCCAAGAAAAAGACGCAGTAAGCCGGGATGTTTTTTTCAGCGACGGTGTGACCCAGCGGGGCTTGGCGTTAGCGGACGACCTGCTCTTGCACGATGAGCGCATCCAGCGGCTGCATACAATGATTGCCCACGCCAAAGAAAACCGGACGGCGATTTTACCATGGCAGCATCTGGAAGTGCCCCTCAATACCAGAGAGACGGAACATGCAATATTCCTACTGGGTACCGTGCCCTTGACTGCCGACCCGGAGCAAGTACGGGAAACGCTGGCGCATATCTCACCGGATGCGGCCCTGTACCATGTGGGGTCAACAAAGCAGGAACACTGTCTCATGGCGGTCTGCCATCGGGCGGTGCATGATGATATTCTGCATACTCTAAAAGAACTGGGCTTTTCTGAGGCGATCTTTGACCGCGCCATCACGGGCACAGGCCCACAGAGCATGACGGCCCTCGTGCACGAGTCGGAAAAGGCCGCTGCTGAACTGGAAGTGCTCAAAGAAGAAATCGCCGTTCTCGGCAAACAGCGGGCAGAGTTAAAACTCTGCATTGATCGCCTAACCCAAGAGGTCATCTTAGAAGAGGCGAAGAAAAAGGTACAGACTCAAGACGCGAAATTCACATTAGAGGGCTGGTTCTCCGCCCCGCAAGAGCCGGAGCTTACTGCGTTGTTGAGTGAATTTTCCTGTACGTGGGAACAATCTGACCCCACCCCGGCAGAGTATCACCAAGTGCCGGTGAAGCTACAAGGCAACCGAATTACACGGCCCTTGAACATGGTCACAGAAATGTATGGTCTGCCCGCTTACGACGGGATTGACCCCAACGGGCTGATTATGCCGTTTTTTTCGATTTTCTTCGGGATTATGTACGCAGACTTGGGCTATGGTCTTGTTTTGCTGGCAATTTCTTTATTCTTATTCTTTCGTAGGAAACGCCTTAGCCGGGGGCTGCAACAGGCGGCGGGATTGCTGTTCCAAGTGAGTATCACTACCGCCGTGTTTGGCGCACTGTTCGGCGGCTTTTTCGGGGATGCGATTCCCATGTTCTCTGAAACATTTCTAGCCCGGCGGATAGACATGTGGGCACTGATTAACCCCATGGAAAATCCCCTCTTCCTAATGATGGGGGCCTTGGTTTTAGGCGGGATACAGATTCTCATCGGCATGTGTGTCCGGGTGTATTTATGCTTCCGGGACGGCAGACCTTTAGACGCTGTGTTTGACGTGGGGACTTGGTGGCTGTTATTTGGCGGTATTGCACTGTTGGCTCTGGGCCATGGCCCGTGGCTTGCCGTTGCTGGTGTGGTGAGTATCATCGCCTTTCAGGGTCGGCACGCCCCCACTGTGTTGGGGAAGATATTTGGCGGGGTCGGGAAGTTATATAGTCTCGTGAATTATCTGTCGGATATCCTCAGCTACCTCCGACTCATGGCACTGTTTTTGGCCACCGGCGTTATCGCCAGTGTGTTTAACATGTTGGGATCGCTATTGGGTGACGGTCTGGGCGGCGGAATCTTGGGGATAGTCGGGTTTATCGTGGTCTTTTTAGTGGGGCATGTCTTTAATATGGGCATCAACATCATCGGCACCTACGTCCATACCATCCGGCTCCAATATCTAGAGTTCTTTGGCCAATTCTACAAAGAAGGCGGGCGGCCGTTCCGGCCCCTCTTTATCAATACAAAGTACTACGACATTACAGAATAAGCAGGGGGAATAAAATATGGACATTGCAACATTATGGAATATGCTGGGCACAGGGATTGCCCTACTCGGTGCAACACTGGCGGTTGGTCTCGCCTGTTTCGCCGCCGCCAAAGGCAGCGGTTATGCCGGGGAAGCCGCCGCCGGACTATTGGCGGAAGACCCGTCTAAATTTTCCAAAGCGATGATTTTGGTCGTTATCCCCGGCACCAACGGGCTATACGGCTTGGTAGCATGGTTTATGGTGCTGAGTCAACTGGGTGCCTTTGGCGGCGGACTGGCGGAGCTTTCTTTGATGCAAGGGCTTGCGTTCTTTGGGGCATGTGTGCCCATGATGACCGGTGGATTGTCCGCCATTGCGCAGGGTCGTGTGGCCGCCGCTTCCGTGGGGGTACTGGCCCGGCAAGAGGGGGACTGGGCCAAGGGGATGATTCTCTGTATCTTGATTGAGTTTTTTGCCATTTTGTCACTCTTGGCATCTTTCCTGACCATCATGAGCATCCCGGTTTAAGGGGGGTGCGCATATGAACGGAATTGAGAACATTACAGCACGGATTCTAACAGATGCAGAGCGGGATGCCAAGACCATCCGGGATCGTTCTGCCGTGACTTGCCAGCGGGTCACAGAAAAGTACACCAAAGAGGCGGAAGATGCCTACTGGAAGCTGGTTAGTGCCGGGAAGCAAGAGGCGACACAACTGTCTGAGCGCATAGCGGGAACTGCCGCGATGGAAGCGAAAAAGCAAATTTTGACCTTTAAGCAAAACATGGTAGAGCAGACGTTTCAGGCCGTTACCGACAAGCTTGTCAATTTGCCGGAGGACGAGTATGTGGCCTTTCTCACGGGCTTAATTTGTCGTGCCGCCAGAACTGGGGAGGAACAGCTTATCTTCTCTCCCAAAGACCGGGGGCAGTTCGGGAAAAAGGCGACCATGGCCGCCAATGAGGCCCTCGCTAAAGCGGGGAAGACCGCTCAATTGACTATGAGCGAGACCACCCGAGAAATGTTAGGCGGCGTTATTGTCACTGACGGTAAGATTGACATGAACTGTAGCATTGAAGCACTGGTAGAAGAGGCCCGCGGCCCCTTGACCAATCAGGTAGCAAGCATATTATTTGAGTAGTAACTAGGAGGACAGGCGAGATGGAAAAACATCGAGATATTGACTTCCTCTTTCTCTCCGCTTTGGTCAAGGGCAAAGAAAACAATCTGCTGACCAGAGAACAGCTAGAGCGCATGATCTCCGCCCCGGAACTGCGAGAGGCGGCACGGGTGCTGGAAGATGCGGGCTATGGCCGTGTAAAGCTTGACGACCCCTATCAATTAGACGCCGCCATCATCGCCCGACAGACAGAGATTTTCCACGAAATTACAATACGAAGTCCTGCGCCGGAGATTGTGGATGTGTTCCACATCCCCTATGATTATCACAATGCCAAAGTATTGGTCAAAGCGGAACTGGCAGACGAGGACGGGGAACACCTCATGTCCGACAACGGCCGGGTGCATCATAGTGTATTTGCCGAGGTGTTTCACGATGGCCCCTTGGTCAGTATGCCTCCAGTGTTAGCAAAAGCCACCTTAGAGGCCAAGGAACTGCTTCAAACCACAGGGGACGCACAAGCCATGGATCTATTGTTAGACCGGGCCATGTATCAAGAATATCTGACCCTAGCCGATAGCTTGGGGGATACGTTTTTCACAAGCTATGTGCGATTGTTAATTGACACCGTCAACCTCCGCACGATAGTACGGGGCAGACGAATGGAACTGGGCCGAGAACGGCTGTCGGAATCCTTTATTGCAGGCGGGAAACGCTCTCTTCGGCGAATGAAGGATGCTGTGGCCAAAGACACCCGGTTAGATATTCTCTACGCCGCCACACCCTTAGAACAGGCGGCTATTGCAGGGCAAGCCGCCATGACAGGTGGAAGCCTCATGGCCTTTGAACGCATGGCGGCAGGGGCGGTCTCTGCTTATCTGGAACAAAGCCGGCATGTGGCCTTTGGCATCGCCCCCATTATCGCCTATATGGCGGCCATAGAGCGGGAGGGCCAAGCCATCCGCACCATTGCGGCAGGCCGTGCGGCAGAGCTAAATCCTACTGAAATACGGGAAAGGATAGGTAGCTAACTATGGCAAAAGTACACACCAAAGTCGGTGTTATCGGTGAGCGGGCTTGTGTCATGGGTTTTGCGGCCTTGGGTCTGTCCGTCTACCCAGTAGAAGAGGGGCAAGAGGCATTAGAGACCTTTCGCCGTCTGGCCCGGTGCGACCAGTACGCCATTATTTTCATCACCGAGGCCCTCGTGGGGTCACTGGCGGCGGAAATTGCAAAATACAAAGACAAGGCGGACACCGCCATCATTGTCATTCCCGGTCGTGGTGAGCCGCAAGGCTTAGGGCTAAACGCCTTAAAACAGGCGGTAGAACGGGCCGTGGGGATTGATATTTTAGCGCAATAATTATTCTGTTGTAAGATACAGGTTTGGAAAGGGTTTGATGATAGATGGGTGGAACAATCGTCAAGGTGTCCGGCCCTCTGGTTGTGGCCGAGGGGTTATCGGATGCCAACATGGCCGATGTGGTACGTATCGGCCACGAGCGGCTTATCGGCGAGATTCTTAATATGACCGGCGACACGGCCTCAATTCAAGTGTACGAAGAAACCGGCGGCCTCGGCCCCGGCGGTGAGGTGGTGACTACCGGCGTGCCCCTCTCTGTAGAGCTTGGCCCGGGACTGCTCGACAATATCTACGACGGTATCCAGCGGCCTCTGGAAGAAATCCGCGCGCTCACCGGCGACACCATTGCCCGTGGTGTAGAGGTTCCGGCCTTAGACCGGGAGCGCCTTTGGGAGTTTACGCCCACCGTCACCATTGGCGACAAAGTGGTCGGCGGGGATGTCATCGGTACGGTGCAAGAGACCAGTGCCCTGCTCCACAAAATCATGGTGCCTCCCGGCATTTCCGGTACGGTGGCGGAAGTCCACAGCGGAGAGCGGACGGTGACGGAGCCTGTGGTCAAACTTCACAGTGCAGACGGCAAAGAGCACAAGCTCACCATGTTACAACGGTGGCCCGTCCGTGTGGGGCGGCCCTTTAACCGAAAATTTGTCCCCGTCACTCCGGTTCAGTCGGGCCAGCGGGTGATTGATACTATGTTCCCATTGGCAAAAGGCGGCACCGCCGCCGTCCCCGGCCCCTTCGGTTCGGGGAAAACCGTGGTGCAGCACGCCTTAGCCAAGTGGTCGGATGTGGACGTGGTGGTCTATATCGGCTGTGGCGAGCGGGGCAACGAGATGACGGATGTACTCAAAGAGTTCCCGGAACTGGTTGACCCCAGAAGCGGTGAGCCGCTTATGAGACGCACCGTGCTCATCGCCAACACCTCCGACATGCCCGTAGCCGCTAGAGAGGCATCCATCTACACCGGCATCACCATCGCCGAGTACTTCCGTGACATGGGGTATGACGTGGCCGTCATCGGTGACTCCACCTCTCGTTGGGCGGAAGCGTTGCGGGAAATGAGCGGCCGCTTGGAGGAGATGCCCGGAGAAGAGGGGTACCCTGCCTATCTCGGTTCTCGCCTAGCCCAGTTCTACGAGCGGGCCGGGGTGGTAGAGTGTTTGGGCACTGACGGCAGGCGAGGAACTCTCACCGCCATCGGGGCCGTGAGCCCGCCGGGGGGTGATACCTCCGAGCCGGTCAGTCAGGCCACCATGCGGATTGTCAAAGTGTTCTGGGGATTGGATGCCAGCCTTGCTTATGCCCGGCACTTCCCGGCCATTAACTGGTTGACCAGTTATTCCCTCTATACCGATAATCTGGCCGGGTGGTATGATGAGCATCTGGGGCCAAGTTTCCTGAAAAATCGCACCACCGCCCTAAAAATGCTGCAAGAAGAGTCCGGTTTGCAAGAGATTGTACGGCTGGTTGGGCAAGACAGCCTTTCCCCGGAAGATCGGCTGACCTTAGAGACGGCGAAGATGATTCGGGAGGATTTTCTGCAACAAAACGCTTTTGTGGATGTAGACAACCATTCATCTTACACCCGACAGGCTCGGTTACTGGGGCTGATTCTGCACTACGACAGCCTTTGCCGCAGTGCCCACGCCGAAGGTGCAGACATGGAGCGGTTGCTTACCATTGAGACCAAAGATGTTATCGGCCGCGCCAAGACTGTGCCGGATGACCGCTTTGAAGCCGCCTACGATGAGATTGAAATTCTCTTAGATGCCCAGATTTCAGAAGTCCTGCGGGAAAGGGATGACTAGATGGCTAACGCCTCAAACGAAATGCAAGCATTCCGTTTGGGGGGAACCGGCCTGCGGGCCGGGCCGCTGCGGCGGTATGTGGTGTTGGATTCGAGGTACACGCCCCCGAATCCAACGAACTATGATTTTTTCGCCTTTGTCGCACACTATCGCGCACTCGGCGGCGAAAAAGCTTTTCGCTAATGCGAAAAGGGCGAGGACGACGAGGAGGACAAATAGGATATGAGAAAAGAATACCGTACCATACGAGAGATTTCCGGCCCGCTTCTGATGATTCAGAACGTGGATGGTGTCACGTTTGACGAGTTGGGCGAGATTGAACTGCCCTCTGGGGATATCCGCCACTGTAAAGTGCTGGAAGTGGACGGCGACCGGGCCGTGGTTCAACTCTTCGAGTCCCCGGCGGGGATTAACCTCGCCGAGAGTAAAGTCCGCTTTCTCGGTCACGGCCAGCAACTGGGCGTGTCAGAGGATATTCTAGGCCGGGTGTTTGACGGCATGGGCAACCCCATTGACGGTGGCCCTCCCATTTTGGCGGAAAAATATATGGACATCAACGGTCTGCCCATGAACCCGGCGGCCAGAGATTATCCGTCTGAGTTTATCCAGACCGGCGTGTCGTCCATTGACGGACTGAATACGCTTGTCCGAGGGCAAAAGTTACCTATTTTCTCCGGCTCCGGGATGCCCCATGCGCCTTTGGCGGCGCAGATTGCAAGACAGGCACGGGTGCTGGGCACGGATACCAACTTCGCCGTTGTGTTTGCGGCTATGGGTATCACCTTTGAAGAGTCCGAGTACTTCGTGGACGAGTTCCGCCGCACCGGGGCCATTGACCGGGCCGTCATGTTTACCAACCTCGCCGATAACCCCGCAGTAGAGCGGATTGCCACCCCCCGCATGGCCCTCACGGCGGCGGAATATCTGGCCTTTGAAAAAGAGATGCACGTTCTGGTCATCTTAACCGACATCACCTATTACGCCGATGCCCTGCGGGAAATCTCCGCCGCTCGGAAGGAAGTCCCCGGCCGCCGTGGATATCCGGGATACTTGTACACAGACCTTGCCACCATGTATGAGCGGGCGGGGCGCAGAAAGGGCAAGGCGGGCTCTATCACCATGATTCCCATACTCACCATGCCGGAAGATGATAAAACCCATACCATCACCGACCGCACTGGTTATAAAACAGAAGGGCAGGATATTCTG
>Ga0123352_10005691_pt1 | contig 18863 bp, 14 predicted proteins | sample TergutLab28metaG_FD_89700 | JGI IMG/M metagenome (GOLD analysis project Ga0123352, IMG submission 89700) | Labiotermes labralis P1 segment gut microbial communities from Petit-Saut dam, French Guiana - Lab288 P1 | ecosystem: Host-associated > Arthropoda: Insects > Digestive system > Gut ... | reverse complement strand
GAAAAAATTCACGCATGCGCACTAAGGTTCAAGGTCGGCTCATGCAAGCGCGCTAGATTATAATCCATCAGGTGTTCGCATAAAAAAATACGGTCGGATACTTTTCTAACAGACCTCGTATAAACTAACACACAAAACCTCTATCATTGCAGCCTACACAACACAACACAACACGTACTCGCTAGCTCCTGAAGATGGACGTATTAACGTCTGAAACATGTTGAGCAATATATAATAAAGCAAGTGTCATCTAGTTGGTCAACCTTTATTCAAATATCTAGCAGACTGTTCACAATACAGTACCATGAATGTGACGTGGTACAGTACCATGAATGTAATGTGGTACAAACACCTCAAACTGTGTAAGCCCTTTGTTATGTTTATATTTTGTTGTTACAGAGTGTTATCTGACAAACCAAACTGTATGCTTAGAAATGTCTCAAAAACTATTTGCCACCATTCATAATTCAGTAATATTCATTCTTAAGTAAGATGCAACTGCACACTTGCAATATGCAGGTCATCTGATGTTACTCTTGCAATTCACAGACACTGTGCACAGCAACAGACCGTACAACAGCTGAAACACATCGTTCTTGATGGGGACGAAAGTGACGCAAAAGAAGTGACACTAACTTTAATCATTCTGTAACTCATTTCCAAACATTTTCACAGTTCCTTCATCACGTAAGCGCAACACACAGCCGACTCTCGCACAACTGCGAAAAATAATTTGGAAATGCTGCGATGAAACATTTTGTTAATTTGCAATTTGTGAAGCATAATGATAAATAAACTTGAAATTCCAGACGGGTAATATACAGAGACACTCATATTGACAGTTGATAATTCCTGATAATAATCATATTTGATTTTAGTTGTTCACTAATTCTCTCATTACAATATTTTTCAAATAAGATATATCGTACGATATTCCAAACAATTATGATGTTTATTAACAAGAACAAATACAAGAAAAGGACAACATGACTAAATAGAATCTTCATTTTGTGGTTCACAAAATGTCATTCCACCTGTCGGACTGCCGCCACCCAGCATAACCATCAACTAACAGTCTCACCCACATCACACATAACTGAAGAGGCACATTACATAAGGCATATAATTACAATAAATGCCAGTTTAGCACACTGTTACTTGCACCTCAGAACTATTACATGCAACACCGTAAATTTTCTTGCCAAGCTTTTGAACACAGCTCCACTTCATACCACCCTTAGTGCTCCTTTCTTGCACAGCTTGAAATGACACATCCAACAAAATGAAAATCCATCCACTTCAACCAATTCAACAGAAAGTACTGACAAATCACCTATGTGACTTTTGAAGCAGTCTGTCGGGTAGAAACATTTTTGTGAGGCTAAAAACTTCCGGTACACAGTGAAGATGTAATAAGCATGCTTCTGGTCTATTATAAGCTGTCTGAGCAAGAAATTGTGAAAAATATCTATGGGATGAGAGAAAATATGCTCTTTGGGATGGTTGGCCGTTGCCTAGTCTTATTGGTCCGTAGAATGTACGCAACTTTCTCCCTTGCCTCCGAACGAGAGATGTCCCCACGGAGACTTAACAGATGAATCAGGTGATCTTGTGTAACGTCCGGATATTTATCAACCAGGCCATGAAGATCGAGAGACAAGATCTCAGGATCCTCGCTTTTGAGAACTTCAGCTAAAGTAGTAATAATATCAAATGGTGAATCAAATTTTGCTACTTTGGGGGCATGTTGAATGAAAAATTCCTTCACCTGTTCTGCCTCATCCATGATCTTCATTGCGGCATCTCTTCTTTCTTCGTATGTTTTGAACGACATCTTCTTCTGAAGCATGGCAGATATGTAGCGTTTGGCAACCCAATTCTGGGCTTCAGAGATGACATAGTCAAAGTTGCGTACACGGAGATGAACATAATCTTGGAAGTAGTCAAATAGGGTCGCAAAGACTGTGCGAATAGGAATGCTGCTTCCCACCCACTTACTGGTTATCAGATCCTGGAAATGGGGCTCCAGGTCCAGAAATGCCTCCTCCAGAAGGAACTGTGCTGCCTCATCTCGTAGTTGCTAGGAACAAACCAGTATGTCACTCACACTGAACAAATAAACAATTCTCAAAATACCAGAGTACTCATTACTGTTGTTACATTTATCATTTCATTTTTTGCATTTCTTATATCTGTATGAAATCAGTTTTTAATTATTTATGGTTTACTTAAGAATGTTCTCAGAAGCTCTGATATGTTGCAATGAGTCACTGAATTATTAGTGAAAATAAATTGGAAAGGTCAGAGAAGGAAGGGGGTCACATTCTAAACTCGGGTACTATTGTGGCGCTTCAAGGTGGGACTGAGAACAACAGGGTACATGGTCATGACAGTTGGTGTCCTGGCCAGAATTTGAACTGACACTTCCCAGACGCCAATTCACAAGTGTCGCTACCTGAGCCATCTTGCCCAGAAATTTATTATGTTACATCAAAGTTAAATGATAATTAACATTAGGGTGTACCACCTAACTTCCCTACCCTCCAATCCAGCGCTCCAAACTGGCCAGTGTAACTACAATTTCATGTTTTTCTTGTGTCCCACCAGCCACACAACAGATACCTGCTCCAAACAAAATCACATCCTTCCTGCTCACCATTCATTACCAAGTGGGCATTCCCCTGCTACATAATGCAGCTGACACATGTCAGCACCAACACACCATGCAGCTACAAATAGTAGAAACACTTAAAGTCGATTGAAATGCTATCATCTTCAGTCACTGTCAGATCAACCCTGCATGTAGACATGTGAGACAGAATTAGAAGTATAAAGTTCCTCTATAATTAAACTGCATATGCTGTTCACCTGGAAAGTGTTGAGCAGAGCCTCAAACTTGGTGCCCGCCTCATTGTCGTGCAGACCAGGTCGCCAATAATGCTGTTTCATCAGCTGTGCCAGCTCCACAAATTGCAAGCAGTTGTTCACAATGGTGATCATGTAGTGTGTGAAGTAATGAACCTGTCAGCATGAGAAAGCCCAATTGATGCCTGAACTGCCAACTGAACTGTTCCACAAGAACTAAGTAACATTCATAAGGCAGACAAATAGCACGAACCACAAGAGAGTAAGAAACGCTCTCACAATGCCAACATTAAATCAAGGGTTGTCACATACGCAATGGAGCACACCCCATTTCTGGAACAAATGTCTGGTAATGCAGTAAACACACAAAAAAAAAACAGTTATTGTTTGTAACCTTTTCCCAGACAAATGTTCTGTAGCCATTTCACTTCAGTTTTCCCCTATCAGTATCAAGTATCAATCCACCAATTTTCTGTATTTGTGGATTTATCTATTTTGACACTCAGTCTAGGTACTGACAACACCACTGAAAGAACCACCAAAAGCAGCCCACATACAAACAGCATCATTAACAAAACCACAAAAAACCAAAACAGGGACTTTAATCAGCAAGAATTTGGTGCCAGAGAACTGAAGCTCAATCTTCTGTCCGTGCAATAAGCACAATTTGTTTGTAACATTTCCTACACTGGATTCAAGATTAATAACAGACATCAAACTGTCATGTAGGAACGTAAAGAAGGACTGGTGAAAGGCAATGTGATTCAAACTTGATAATAACAAGTCTTCTCACCCTATAATAGTTTTCTGTTATTCCCAATACTTCACTTATGCTTATCACGCACAAATGGCAAGGAGGCTGTCTTTCTGTACTGGTTTGTTGGTAGAATTCTTTATGTCTCTGTCCTTTGATTTTCAACAGTGATGCAGGTCATAAGAGCCAAAGTATGGGTTGAAAAGACACTCCATGTGTGGTAGCAGGGAAATTAAATGCCAGTACAATGTTAAAATTCTCTGCACAATAAAAAATGTGCAGTGGAAATGAAATAAAACCCACAGCAAATGAAGATGTAGGGAGGATATTCAACAACTGTGCCTTAACCAACAGTTCAACACCTACCTAACTGAAGCCTGGCTTACTTGCCATTCTGAGGTCCTTTCATAATCTTGGCAATTCAAGTACACCTAGAACGCTAGGTAGCCAGTCTTTTCAAAACTGACATATGATCAGTTTCTAAAACTGTTATTGCATGAACGATATGAGGGAAGATAGAAGGGATGAGAAGACGAGGAAGAAGTTGTCAGTAGCTACTGGATGACCTTAAACAAAACAGTAGATACTAGAATTTGAAAGAGGAAGAACTAGATTGCACTCTCTTGAGAACTCACTTTGGAATAAGCTGCTACAGATCTATCATAACACGGCCTACGCTATGAATATAGGAAGTATAACAATAGCATGTTGTAATGACAAACGATTTTCTGAATTGAGATGTGTTCAGGAGATGAACAGTGATGAAACGTCACAGTCCACAAAAATGGACTGCAATTTTAAGCAATAATGGTAGTAAGTATTTGGCTCTCAGTGAAACAAAAGTACAGAATCAAAATGGCCTGTAGCGTGATCAAAATGAGATATACACAAAACATGAATATAGTAAGGCCCATCATTACCTTGCTCCGGTCTTCAAAGTGTCGTATTTTGAACCCCACAATAGCGGTGCGGTACGTCTCCCCATACTTCGTAACCTGCTCCATGCTTAGCAACAAAGCCTTGAAAGTCAGGTCTTGGCTACAAGGCAAATAATACCAATTTCAGCACAGTGTAATGCAGCACTTGTCATTGTAAACTAACCTCGTTAACTCTGTGAAGTTTTAATTTCATATAAATAACAATAATAATTACCTTCCTACACAGCAAATACAATATGTCACCATCAAAAAGACCAATCAGATATACTGTTTATCACAATAACTGTACAAACCATACAGACAGACTGTGTATAGAATGTTGTGTTTGAACGTTAAACCTGGCGGTACATTCAGCATCCACTGTGCTATAAGGGACTGATGAGGACAAATAGCACTATATTGCTTTATCTTACACGATACATTTCTTTACAAAGCAATGCCAATTCTAAACATGGGTATCAGGCACGACAATAAAACCAACAAGTGTACATGAAAATATGCGAACTTATTACATCACAATCACTGTAAACCTGCCACATGTTTCAGTCACCTTTGCGGCCATTTGCAGGAAGGTGTTTACACGAAGGATATATTACAAGGACAACCAAACTGATGTACAAATATAAAGTATTTTGGTAATTGTGTGGGTGCTTTGGTAATAAGTGTACTTGCATTTAGTGTGTTTGTAATGTTGGTACTGTGTGTTTTGTTTTGTTTATGTACAATTGTTCTTATTTGTTTTGTCTGTACTAGTGTAAGGATTACTGCCACCAAGTGACAACTTAATTGTAAGCAGCAGCAGAGGCAGCGGCAGTAGTAGTAGTAGTAGTACTAGCAGTAGTAGTAGTAGTAGTAGCAGCAGCAGCAGTAGTAGTATATTAATATTTTATATTTGTATATTGGTTTGGTATATTTGTAATATATCCTTCGCAAAAACACCTCCCTGAAGATGGCCACAAAGGTGACTGAAATATGTAGGAAGTTTACAATATTATAATGTAATGAATTCACATGTTTTCATATGCACTTGTTGGTTTTATTCTCATAGAAAACCACCAGTGCATGGTCATGCAGTACTTACAAAGAGTATCAATCAGCATTCATGAACTTGGCATTCAACCCAGAGTGTATGTAAGAGTTGTGTGTGGTTCTCACAACAGACATCATTAGCCTACCACATTCACAGCAGCAACAGCTAAGCCACAGGGAATGACATGTGCTGCATCTCACCACCAGAACTGAAGGTCTTCTGGTGACACCAGTACAAGTGTCCTTGAAGTCTGTTCCACCAACTCTTACAGTACTTTGTTTAGCTTCATACCAATTCTTCATATGGACACAATTTGGGGAATGTGATCAGATGAGAGCATGACAACACATTCTGTACATTGGCTATGCTATAGAGTTGGCAACCAGAGAACTGGGGTTTGATGCTTGGCAGGGAAAGGGATTTTTCTCTTCTTCATGGTGTCAAATTGACATCTGGGGCTCACCCACAATCCCATGCAACATGTAACAAGGAATCTTCCCCTGTGAGTATGGTAGATTACCTTTCAAAGACCCATGTTCGCGTATGTCGACACCCCTAGCAATTCAATGTAGATATTTAAGCAACAAGGAAGTTTACCAGATTTTTAAGACATGCTGAATAATCTCTGTTTTATTTCCCATAAAATGCTGTTTATTTCATAATTTTATCTTTTTACATTTAAATAACACTTGTGTTTTTCTTAAACCTTGTGCTAAAATTTAAATACCCTCCCAGGCAAGAAAGAGGTCAGTCATGAAGCTGAAACTGGACACCAATGCCATCTAGTGCTGCGATCAAGAATGTGTGTAGCTAAACATTCTCTCTGCTGTGTCATAATGTGGCCCTGTTTAATTAGGCACAGACAACTTAAAATTACACAATACCTCAGGTTCTCATAGCACTGTTGCTGGATTTAAGTCTTCTGGGATGTGATGCTGAATTGGTTCAAGAATTACTCCTGAAGCACTTCACCCTTGAAGATGAAGGCACCAAAATCCTACAAAATGTCAGGAACCACTCGCACAATGACAGTGTCACATCATGGGAGACTTGAGTAGTGAACTTCAAATTGCCTATTTGTTGGCCTGAGTAATGAATTATGTTTTGAAGTTCAGAATGTTAATAATTAAACCTGGGAACTTGCACTTGTATACTGAAGCCACTGTCACCTGATAGTCCGTGTCACCTGCAGATTCTGGTCTATCATCTGAAAGATGATAACTGGAGCAGAAGTATGAAAGAAGCCTTGGTCATCCCCCTCCGGAGCTGTGCCGATGCCCCAGTCCAGCTTCTCTGTATCCAGAGTCTTCTGCATCCATTCCACATAGTTCATCTCCATGTTCTGCAGTGATGTGCCAGTTGTTTACAGTCTGAATGATCAGTTTACTTAATTTATTGCCCTATATTTATGCACAAATGACAAATGGAACTGTGCCATTACGAACCTTTCATTCCATCTGACCAACTTCTTTTTGCTCTTACCCTTCAGACAGCCTACGTTCACATACACTGACCTACGTTCAAGTACGTCACCCTACTCTCACGTACATCTGCCTACGTTCACATAATTTGGCCTATGTTCACATACATCACCCCATGTTCATATACATCGCCCCATGTTCACATACATCAGCCTATGTCCACATACTTCGACCTACATTCACATACACTGACCTACGTTCAAGTATGTCACCCTACTCTCATGTACATCTGCCTATGTTCACATACATTGGCCTATGTTCACATGCATCATCCTATGTTCACATACTTCGACTTACGTTCACATACAACACCCCATGTTCACATGCATCACCCTATGTTCACATACTTTGACTTACGTTCACATACATCACCCCATGTTCATATACATCACCCCATGTTCACATACATCAGCCTATGTCCACATACTTCGACCTACATTCACATACATCACCCCATGTTCACATAAATCGGCCTATGTTCACATACATCACCCTATGTTCACATACTTCGACCTATGTTCACATACATCACCCCATGTTCACATACATCGCCCTATGTTCACATACATCGGCCTATGTTCACATACATCACCCTATGTTCACATACTTCGACCTACGTTCACATACTTTGCCCCATGTTCACATACATCGCCCTACGTTCACATACATCAGCCTACGTTCACATACATCGCCCTATGTTCACATAATCGACCTACATTCATATACATCGACCTACATTCACATACATCACCCTATGCTCACATACATGAAAGCACATAAAAGAACCCCCAGAAATAAATTTCTTGCATGTAGACAAAAAAGAAATTTACTGCATTTTTAAGACATTCTGCATTATGTCTATTGTATTTTTCATAAAATGCAGTTATTGCATAATGTTATCTTTTTTCTGTTCAAATAATATATGTTGTTATAAACCACTGCACTAAAATTTAAATATAAACCCAACTGCTTACAGGCCAATATTTGTACGGTACCTGCTGCTGTTTTTAATGTATACAGAGTGATATATAAACAAAAATATTACACAGTTGCGTAGTTGCTTTTTGAAATATCTGTCTTTGTGTTTGCTTTTCTAACAGCTGTTTGCATGGAGTTTATTTTGTAATGCTTTTTTTTTTGAGGGAAATCTGCACGAACTTGCATGTCTTAAATGCAAGAAACTTAAACTAAGAAAAATTATATATTTTATATATATATATGGGGTTCTGGCCAGGACCACAAGAAATAAACTTAAAATGCACACAGATCTTGATGTGTGTTGGACCACGCATCATTGTGATAACTGAAGAATAAAAACCAAATATATGCTACTTATTATTTTATTGTACTTCTTATAGGCTCAACATGTTTCGGGCACTACTATGCCCATCATCAGGAGCTCACGACTATAATGTTGATTACCACATTGGTCGTCTGTTTCTTGGGTTACTGTAGGTTGGAAGTTAGGAGCGCGTAGGCCGGAGTAGTATCCGGGCTGCAGGCTATAGCCTCCAGCCTACCCGCACCTAACTTCCAACCTACAGCAACCCAAGAAACAGACGACCAATGTGCTAATCAATATTATAGTCGTGAGCTCCTGATGATAGGGCATAGTAGTGCCCGAAACATGTTGAGCCTATAAGAAGTACAATAAAATAATAAGCAGCATATAGTTGGTTTTTATTCTTCAGCAGACAGATCTACTGTAACATATAACAGGGAGAGTCAAATGAAAACCTTCGAAGTTATAAAATATTTATATAGTTATATTCAAGGTTTTCATTTGACTCTCCCTTTGTAATTTATGATGATTATGAAAGTATCAGGAGTGAAGTCCTACCTTGAGGTACTGCTCTTGCAGAGAGTCAATGACAGAGTTATTCAGCAGGGGGCCGACAGATGACGTGTCAACGTTCAGTTCGGGATGCTGCATCAGCTCCGAACCAGTATATGTGTTCATAATCCATGACAGCATGGACACATACTCATTTCCTTGCAGACCGCTGTGTATCACTTCTTGTAACTACATCACACAATCCCAAGCAAACCCATACTTCTGGTTATTCATTTCTACTCTTACTTATGATTTAGAAACAGAATTATAAATTATTGGCCCTGAATACAGCACCTGTACTTGTCAACATTACAATATACGGTATCAAAATCTTTAAATGAACATTGAATAACACTAAAATTAACAAATTCAAGTTTATTCATATCACAAAAAACTAGCGAGAATTAAGATTTTGAAATGCAGCTTAACCTCACAAGTACCACTACGTCCAAAGCAATAAGTATTGAATATTATGATTTGATATCTGGCAACTCAATTACCTGGCATGCGAACCACACTGTTTTTTGTGCCATATTACGTTAATGTAACCTATGGCCTGTCTGTTTCTGTCATGTTTTTGTATAATTATCTCATAAATGGCATAGTTTTTGGTACAGTGCAGTTGACATGAAATGTGTGTTGTGATTTCCTATGCAACCTTTATCTGGAACTTTTCTCATTCCATAGACAATTCAGCCAAGATATTATCACAAATGTACCGAGGTCTTCACATAAAGTGCCTGATATTTTTGTCCAAGTTTAACAGAACCTGAATTTTGACAAATTCTCAAGCCCCCAATTTAAAATTTAATGAAAATCCATCCAACAGGAACCAAGCTGATCCATGTGGACATACGGACAGACAGGCACAACAAACTGTGGCAAAGTGATGTATAGTTTTTACATAGGTAATACGAGTAGATGCTGAACAGTACAGGTGTTTTGTAAGAACATTCATACTTTACCAATACTGTATATTTGTCATCCGTTTTCCTTCTTATGCTGCTGTATAAAGTTACTGTAACTCATTTGTTTTTCCCACACCAACCTCATGGTCACAGTTTAAGGTGTGGATCTACATGACATTGCCCGTGAAGTCAGAATCACACGTGGAACAAAGTCAGAGATACACAAACTCAGTACTGCTAGAAGCTGCTGGAAGAATCCAGAGACAGAGTCTCTTTAAATGCCACAGACAAAGACACTACACCCTCCCTTTTTTGTCACAGATAATCAGATGGTGAGATAGATTCTGACTGCAAGTTAACTAGACTCTGTCACCAGCAGTTTCCAGTCAGTTGTCACGCAGTTCTCCAACGTAACCTCCATTATTCGATATTAAACTCGACTGCATAATCACTGTGTTTGGATGGAAACTACACAACATCATGTTCTCCTCTCATCGTCTTTAGTGCGAGCCTCATATCCAGCTTCTGAGGTGATGACATCTGAGATACAGCGGCCTGCAGTGGAAGCCACACTAAGGATATGACAAAGTTCATTTCTGAGAACTGCTCTCCTGGGTTACCCCCACAGCGAATAGTGGTAATTTCTTACCGACGTTTCGGGACAACCTATCAGTCCCATCATCAGGGGTCAAGAAATGCTGGTAGGTAATTACCACTACTCACTGCGTAATAACCCAGAAGAGCGCAGTTCTCGTCTATTTCGCAGTGGAAGCCTGAAATCATGCAAAGCTTGTTCCTGCAAATTTGTGAACACACCTAAAAATATTTTTTATGGGACGGGCTCATGGAATGTACAAACTCTCACTAGGGTAAAGCTATCATAGCTGCACACTATCCTGTATACTCAGCCCTTATCCATATAACAAAGTATGTTAACCTCCAGACAACACAATGTCAGTGTAAGTGAGAATGACAGGAATGTGGGCAGCTGCCCTAAACCATGCACCCTTTCCCTGCTTGCTATATGACAACATTTTAGTTGCACCTCCTCCTTCCATTAGCCTTTCTAAGCTACAGCAATGTGAGGACATACTTACATGATGGGACAGGCTAGAGTGATACATGTGAACAAACTTGTTGACTATGTCATAATGTGGGGGGAAGCAGGGCACACACAGCGTCTTCACCACACGCAGATCCTCCAGGATGAGTTGCCGTGTTAGCTGCAATGAAGACATCCGCAGTTGTTATACAGTGTTCACTGATCTCATCCTGAGCCACTTCAGTCCTGTCTGTACGTTCACACCTGTCCTGCCCTGGATAGTATTGCATCAGGCCAACTCCAGTATCTCACACCACTTTCAGAAACTTGGACTGTACAGTGTAAAATGACAGGATAACAATGAACTGGAAGGTGGTAGATTCAAGTCTTCTTGGATATGACACTGCACCACAGGGTCACTGTTTACCTGTTTCCAAGCAGTGCAGCTCCTTTGTTTTCAAGAGTTGAGAGGTCCACAAAAAATATGATTAGAATAACCAATGTCACAGTCAAGATTTGAAAAATACATATCATCACATATTCAAGTCTCAGAGTGCTCCCAACAAACCAACCCACTCATTATGTCACATAACCAACTGTGTAATAATAACAAGTCAGACTAATTGGCAAAGTAAAATGACCTATAACTGTTGCTTTGTTTCCTCCATGTAAGTCACAAGCTTTGTGACAAAGGTACAACATTAAGCATGCACATATCCTGAAAAATTCAGAGCTTCTTGTTTTGTTTAAAAAAAAAAACAGATTCTGGCAGTTGTCATGGTTTCCATCATCACATAAAATTACGTGAACTTTTGTTCCACATCCAGCAGAGAGACGTAAACACTGTCCCCAGACTAGCTGCATCTAATGTGGCCACCAACAAAGGCTATCACACTTCTCTTTACTTGATGGAAAGAGGCAATACAGCTTCAAGTACGCTGCATTTTTTGACCAAAACAAGATGATAAATAATGTTTATTAGTCACTTTTCAGGTAGTTTTGCTTATCTGGGCAGTAAAATATGATTCTGAAACCACAAACACAAAATATGGCATTCACTGAATGCCATCTAAATATATACCAAAACTAATGGGGCAGGAGAAAGTAAAAGGGCGGACACAAAGCACTTGTTACGCTGCACGCTAAACGATATGACTATCGTATCATACCTCCAGGTAGCGAACGAGCCACATCTTGTTATCAGCCCGCTCTTCAACTTGTGTGCCTTCTACTCTCTGGGCCACAGCTTTCTCCAACACTTCCATTGTTTTCTCACGCCACTTCTTTGGACGTCCTGGGGGTAGGAATCCACTCTGTCTTTGCCTCTGTATACATAATAAGCAAAATGGCAATGTCAATACATGGAACATGCCTCACACTGAATAAGACAGGGAGACAGTATAAGTAGAAAATTATCAATGAATCATCATCCAGTCCTCCAGAATGCAAGACCATACAGTTTGGCATATCAGCACCTGTACTTTGCAGGAACCTGCTGCTTCCAATCAAGGTAGTATCAAATTCAGAAAAGACCGTAATTTAACAATGCATTGCCATGATAAACTCACACATCACAGAGGATTAAAATAATCAAGCAGACCTGTAATGCAAAGCTGTCTGCCTTCTCCTCCCTCTCGATGATACGCAGCGCCGTCACAATTACAGTGGGTTCCTTTCTGACGGTATTAAGAGTCCTACTCAGCACAAGACGCAGCTGCTTCTCCAACAGCTGTGACAGCACTTCAACATCCTCAAAGTATGCTTTGAGCATTATTTTGTCTGCTGGGGCCTGGTTTGGTAATTTGTGTAGCTCATGCAGTAGATCATCACGGGCATTTTCAAGGTCAGTCAGACTCTGAAAATGCAAGGTTCTTGATTCAAACCATGTCTGACAGAGCTGATAAAGTTACATTACAGTTTCACATAAACTACTTCTTCAAAATCAGACGTGTCAAGAAACAACTAATGTACACATCCAACACCAATGCAAATATGCTGAATTCTGCAGATGGACAGCCACAGCCTTACCATAATTTACCACATCTTGCCTAATGCATAACAAGATTTCTTCCCTACTTCCAATTTTGGAAAATAACATTTGCCTTCAATTAGAATACCAAATATATGGGTCTAATCAATGTGTTTGAACATTTTCAGCTCTTGTGGGGCAACTGCTTATAAAAACGCAGTTCATGCTACACTTGTGCTGTAGACTGTCAGAGTAGAAAGTAAGAGAAGAACACTGCAAAGTCTGGATTCATAAGCTATGCCTGTTTTTCCTGCATTATAATTTTATCTGGCTGTCACTTCCTAGTGGCTCAGTTATTGTACTAATGTAACCCATTCAACCAACTGCCTCAACACACAGCAGTGGCAGAGTGAAACTACAGCTGTCAGATAAAGTAAGGACCCTGTATAAACTGAAAGTGGTAATCTGTCAAGAAGAGATATTACAGTGAGTGTGTTGGAGTAGGAAATGGTACACACCGCAACTTCTGTACAAGCAGACTAACAGCTCAATATGCAGTCACCTTAAATGTGAAGTCATCTTGCAACAGGATCAACACAGGATTTTACCAACAACCAAAGACAGAAATAAACAGATGTAGTTTCCATTGTACCTGATGAGCGTGAAGCAATTTCCCCTCACTGATCCACTGTTTCGTCTTCTCAACACTCTCAGGCACTGTAAATATATGCTTCAAGTTCTCCATGGCCGTCACATACTGCGAGTGCCTCATGTTCTCATCACGGATGTCCTGCAGCTTTGTGTACAGTTCAGGGACAGCTGAAAATGATTCTTCAATCCACTTCAGACTGAAAATCAGCATTGTAAAATACAGTGTATTAACCTTTTAGTGCCGGAATTATTTTTTTTAAATTTTAGCACACCTGTATATAAAATGTGAATAATACAGGAGCCAAATACGTTAGAATTATGAAACAAACTGCATTTTGAAGAGAAAAAAATGGAGAGTATATACCATGCTTAAAATATTCGGTACCTATATTTGTTGAATAAATATATAAAATGTAACTTTGGAGGTTAGCGGTGCGGTACGTCGACTATAGTTGACGTTAGGCGTGTAAAGGTTAACATGTAAATTAAGAGCTCTTGAATTTGTAGGGCCTCTAACTCTTTGTTAGATCATATTATGATCCACTGATGAATGCAACACTATTCACTTATTCATAACCCACTAACACAGCCAGCAGCTCAGACTACATCATGTTGAATGGTAGGATCCTGGAACTTGAATGCAAGAACTAAGGAAATCCATGGACCACCTCATACTATTTGCTCTACAAAGCTATAAAAATACAAAGTATCACTGCTACTCCCTTGACAACATCATCCAGTTCACAACAGATTATGAACTCTTGACTGTGATGGGGAGGTATCATAACAGGGAATAGCTGAAGAAGTGTAACAAATAACATGTCTTTGTTCAAGTTTTTATCTTAACATTGCTCTGGAAAAACTGAGTAAAATCACAAAATGCTGTAAGTCAGAAGGGCCAATAACATGACCAAATGTTACTACTGAACAAATGTGAGTTGCATGGTAAGTCTGAAACTAATACCAAGTAATTTACAGGCTGTGTCTAATCTGCCACTCTGGTTTTGGGGTTTCGTCCAGTTGCATCATCTCAACATACTAGCACACACTGCAGTGAACTGACACATGGGTCTCAGACAGAGTGCTGGCAGGGATATAGAGAGTAAGCTACCAGACAGGTTAAAACAAATGGTTATAAGCACAGGTGCCCCCACTCTCATTTCCCTCTTAAGACTTACATGTTACATACTGGTCTGGGTTTAAAACTGGGTCTCCATCGTGAGGGGATGGAGCCATGGCAGAAGAGCATTCTAATTGTAAAGCTTGTTAATACTTTAGAAGCGTGGCACAGGGAAATGATCACCAAACTATGCAAGAAGTTTGCAGTTTAATTTACATATTGTGCATCGGCACTGGCAGCTCATTGTGCTACGCACTTTTGCTTAATTTCTCCGATCTCGTGCAGAGCTAGCTGCAGCTGGTTCAGGCCAACACGAACTCCATCCAACTGGCTCTGCATTGCAGACTTCAGCATGGCCTCCACTGATGCCTTCTTGCGACTCACCCTACGCTTATACTGCTCGACCTGTCACGAGAAATTGTCAAGAAAGTGCCACATGGTCCAAGCAATGACATGATATCCACATATCTGGCTGTTCACAACAGTGTGACAACTACTCCAAGTCTGCAAATTAAGTGTCTGTGTCTGAAGGAAGGAACACCTACAGAAAGAAACAATGACAACACTGGAGCAGTGCATTTCCATTATTTTGCAAGATTTGTACTTCTGCAAAATGATGTTACTGCACATCTTTAAAGGCTTAATATCATATTAAGAGTTCAAATCTTTTGGGATGTGATGCTTTGTCACCAGGCAGGCAGTTCCTGATGTTATACAGACTCAAAATGCGTTCAGCTTCAGGATAAAGTGGTATAAGAAGCAGAATTCTTGGCCTGCTAGACCTTGCAGATGAAGGCACAGTGAACCTTATAAATGTCAGGGCCTACCCCTCCAAAAACACGTCATGAAGTCCCAGGAGACTTAAATCTTCAGCAGTACCATTATGATAACCTCAAATCCCAATATCTTTGTCCTACTCTTCTATGTGTCATATCAGTGTAAGAAAAACATCCGCAAAAGAATGAAAGATAAAATCATGTCCAGGACTTAACAAATTTTTAAATGTACAAAAACAGATTCATCATAAACTGACATAGTTCAGATCCTGTGTAGTCATTAAACCAAACGGAAACCTGAAATTACAGTCTTATGGGATGTGACACTGTACAGCCTGGTAGATACTGATCAACACACTGCATGGTGTCATGTCAACCCCCTCCCCCCCCCCCAAAAAAAAAAACTCTAGTCCTAATACCTAGGGTTACATCCCACAAAACTGTAATCCTAGCAATCAGAGTAGTGACAATCTGAAGCTCAAACACAGCCCTCTGAAATGCACAGCCAGATGCCAACAACTCTGTGTGTGTGTGTGTGTGTGTGTGTGTGAGACAGAGAGAGAGAGAGAGAGAGAGAGAGAGAGATCACAATTCTATAAAACTATAGCAATTTTACAAGTAATTCCAAACACATCTGACCGTACTGGTCTCTGATACATCATACTGCTTGCCAGTATATGACACTGTTCAAAGAAACATTTGGCCCCTTGGAACCAGAAATAAATGCAGGGTTTATTGTGAAAAAGCTAGCAGTCTGCCACTATTTTGTATGCTCTTGACAAAACATATATATATGACACCAGTAAATTTGCCTGTGTATTGTGTGTCACCTGTACACCTTAAGATACAAATGGTTAATATTAATGTCACACTTAATAAAAGTTTAGAACAAAAATGCTAGTTTTTATAAAAAATACTGGGCAGTTATTTTTTTTAACTATGCATAATTAAACTCATAAAAGTGTGTGATGTGGAGGTCATGTCTGTCCACTTGTGGCATGGTATGACCACTTTGGCAGAACTGATTTTGGTGAAGCTTGAACTGGGGTCTCTTGGCCAGGTACAAGACAACAACGACGTACATAGTTAGAATCAGCCTATCACTTATGACGCCAGAATTAAATTTTCTGCACACCTTGTTAAACCACCCTGTATATTGTACAAAAGTTTTAAACTGAAGTTGTGGGCATACTGAGGCTCACAATTCATCAGCACATTTCCTTCTATGATGAACAGGGTCAGTACAGTAAATCTTTATACCCACTGTGTAACATTAACATACAAATGTCTCACTGATGACAGACAAGTACAAAATTTTGTCGATGTCAGTGACAGGAAGCAGCTCATGCAAAACCAATTTTCAGCCAGACACAAAACACAACTCATCTCCACGTCTTTGCACACCAGATGAACTACCACCAAGTGAGTGCCATCTGCATTCTATGACTTTCTCTTAAGACCCTGGACCATGCACAAGAGGAATAATGAAATGTTCTAACAAGTTACCTGCAAAGCCCTCTCCATACACTTCTACTGACTGCACTATGGCTGAGGTGCCTAGTCAATTACCTCTCCTGCACACATCCAGATCAATCCCAAAACTGTCCACCCAGGATGTATGGTGAAACATGTGGCACTTCCTGGGGATCTCCCCCCCCCCTCCCCAAGTACTTAAGCTTCTTTCTGTCAGGACCTTCCCACCAATGATCCATGCTCATATTCCGTTCATCTACCACTGATGCTACTTAATTTTGGTAACCGGCGATGTTATTACATAAAAACACTTCAAGAAAAAAGTGTGCTGTAATCTTCTGCATGTGACTCCAGACAGGATTACAGCCTTCAGCTAAAGAAATGAGATTTCTTCAGGAAGGTGTGGACAGTATTTATGCTGCAAGCATCTTAAGCCATATGTAATGGTCACCTGTGCCAAATATAGGGTTCTTTTTTTTGTGCTTGCCAGATAAGTGCCAGCTCAACGCTCTGCCAGCGTGGCATCGAACGCCAAGTGTCAGGGGCGTTTAACAGTCGATGACAGGAGCTAGACAAACAACTGTGGTCATAATAAACCTTTGCAAAACTAATAAAAACTATTTAGTGTCAGACCGGCGCAGGAAAAGAAACACCTTTACTTTGCTGATTACCATGCATGTTACTGAAAGTGTCAATCATTTTATTTTTATAGTCACAGAATATCCTTCATAATGAACTACAGTAAAAGCTGAATGCCTCAGAAAAAGGCATGTTTTACAGTATTACCTTCTACCACTCACATGGAGTGAATCAGGATAAAAACAATTCATCACTAGAATGGAGCAAAATGTTTTAGTCAATTATGCTGTCAGCTGCCAAGTTTATGAAGTGTCTGTAACAAACAACTAAAACAAAGAGTATGCAGCTCTAGCAGAGAGATACTGACAGGCGACATCAAAGTACTTGTAAGAAAATCTCTCCCACACAACTCTGTCAACCACAAACCCCAAACAACTGCTCTGAGATTTGGGCCACTGTGATAATGGTGAATAGCCAACAAAGCCATGGCACAGCCTGCATTGGCATGGATTCATTACTGCTGACTTCATGAAGGTTGATACAGAGAAAACAGTCAGTGTTACCTTTATACTTTGACATACAAAAACATACCCACTTCTCCACAAATCAGATGTCAATTTAAGGCATGGCAACCAACCTTCTCTAGCTGGCCTGGTCTCTGCAGCATGTTGATGACATGTTTTGCTGCTGTGGCTTTTGCTTCTGCTTCTAGCTGCTCCACATCCATCCTGACACAGCTTCTACAAAAAATTACAGCGTTCCTGCAAATTGCTTTTTGAGTTACGAGATTTATTTAAAGGAGTTGTATCAACTCCATGCCTTGATTTAACTGAATGACAATGTAGTTACATCCCATAATTTAGTTTTGCGGTTTGCTACATATGCGGTACTATCAAAGAGTCTGCCTGCAACTCAGAGAAATCATTCAGGGTTCTCGATTTGTGGGTCAAGATTGTGTACTAAGGCAATGTCTTCCAAATACGAAGCTGATAACAACTTAATGCTCAACCTACCATATACAATTACTGTCATCAGTAGTGTCATGTAGAATATGTGGCTGCCGTTTACAATGGCATTATAACATGTGCAAAGCTGTACTATTTCGGGTTTGACTCGAGGGACTATGGAAAACTACCATGTAAGCCTAGGCAAGCAGTCTCCGACCCAACTATCAAAATCGGAACTCTCGAATGCAAATCAGCTGTGCAAACCGACCACCCGTCCTGTTCTGTAATCCGCGTGTTTAGTCAGAGTATACAACTTTATAATGTCTGTTAGATTTTGCTTTTCACTCGTGATCTAGCATTGCTGTCTTGTTTTTTCATTCATTCATTTATTCATGTTCAAGCGATCTACAATAGGCACCAATAGGCCATGAGATATAGAACAGGTCAATTTTTAATATATAATTATAAAATACAGTACAATGTCTGTCAATTGATT
>Ga0123352_10005690_pt1 | contig 18865 bp, 10 predicted proteins | sample TergutLab28metaG_FD_89700 | JGI IMG/M metagenome (GOLD analysis project Ga0123352, IMG submission 89700) | Labiotermes labralis P1 segment gut microbial communities from Petit-Saut dam, French Guiana - Lab288 P1 | ecosystem: Host-associated > Arthropoda: Insects > Digestive system > Gut ... | reverse complement strand
TTTTTTCTCTTCAAAATGCAGTTTGTTTCATAATTCTAACTTATTTGGTTCCTGTATTATTCACATTTTATATACAGGGTGTGCTAAAATTAAAAAAATAATTCCGGCGCCAAAAGGTTAAGTGAAATGATCAAGGCCTTCATTGATCACAAAGAAGAATGAAGTTGTGGATATTTTGGCAGCACGTTCTTAAACATGGTCTGACTCACCTGTCTGTATTTGTGCCTTAGTTATGTAATATTTATTGTCATATATGCTGGAATTATTTGAAATTAATTGTGATGTTTGGCATGGTACAGCACTTAGGATAAGAGAAAGTTTGGGATTAATTGTTGTCATTACCTTTTATGTACAGGTTTCTTTATTCTTTGTAATTTAGCTTTCAAATTTGCATGGTCTCAGAGGGTTTATAAGGATGTAAAGAGTTACCATATGTATGTGTTGTCAACAGTTACAGTTGTTTGAAGTATCTGACATTCTCTTTATTTTCTCAGCATCTGTTGAACAACTGCAAGACTGGACTTCTTGGGGCAACCATCCTCCATCATGGTTAATTGTTGAGGAATATGAAGAAAGCAATGTACATCCTGAATTGTCACCTTCGATCAAGAGGTTTCGTTGCAATAAGTGTGGAAAAGCATATCTCCACAAACCTACACTTAGACGTCACATTTTGTACGAATGTGGAAAGGAACCACAATTCAATTGTCCCTACTGTCCATACCAGACCAAGAGAAACAGCAATCTGCTTCGTCACATTCGATCTGCCAGACACAAGCATGTCCAATCAACAGTAGTGATATAAATATTTTGTTCCTTTATGGAGTGAACCATTGTTCTGATGCTGTGTGTGGGCGTGTGTGTCTGTGCTTCATAACAGACATTATTATTAGTAATTCATTCAGAATTTGTGATTGATTTGTGAGTTTTGTTGCCCTGTGGTTTCAAAGGAAAGAATTGAAAACTGGGCTCAATGCTCACTATGTGGTCTCAAAATTGTTTAGCTAAATATGTATAGTTAACAGAATATACTTGAATGATACAAAAACCTGGGAGATTTTGAGTACAAAACTTGCATGCCTGCCTCTGTAAACCAATCACAAAGAGGAACTGAATCCTCTTCCTACTTGGCTGATAAGTCCTTAGCCCGACCAGGAAGGAAACAAGCTAATGTTTCTGTCAGAATGGCATGAATTTCCTTTGGTGCCTTGCCTTGCAGGAAAAAAAAACTTGATGACAGCCCGTGTTTTGATGTTGTTGAAATCGCACGCGTCCCTGACATGCTTCCGAGCTTGTTTCCTTCCTGGTCGGGCTAAGGACTTACCAGCACCCCGGTATGAATGAAATTTAGACATGCTTAATGTTTTGCATTTTCCATGTATTATGTTATTTATTAAAATCTAACAAAATACACTGCTTAGTTTTTACAAATCTTATTATCTACATTAACATATCTTAACCTTTTGGCGCCGGAATTATTTTTTTAATTTTAATACACCCTGTATATAAAATGTGAATAATACAGGAACCAAATATGTTAGAATTATGAAACAAACTGAATTTTGAAGAGAAAAAGACGGAGAGTATATACCATGTTTAAAATATTCAGTACATACATTTGTTGAACAAATATATAAAATGCAACTTCAGAGGTTAGCAGTGCGGTACGACCACTATAGTTGACATTAGGCATCAAAAGGTTAAACATACTGTGGCTTCTACTAAGCCATCATTTTGGAGATGTATATGAGGCAGTGCATATCACATATTAGAGCAGTACATATGTATTTCTTAGAAACTGAGACAATGTGGCTGTAAATTTGTTGTGGTCTATTGTTACTTATTATTCACAGTGCATATTGGATGTAATATTAATGACTAAAATTGAACATTGAAACATGTAATATAGCAATGGTGATAAGCTTGCACATTGTATTCAGTTGTTGCTATATTCCTTCATATGATGAAGTAGGCATTTGATTTTAACTTTCAAGCATCTATGGAATGTCAAATGTTCAAATAGTTCTCATTGTGTTAAAATTATTAAAAGATGAGAGCAACTACAAAGTGTGTTAAAATCAGTAAGTATCATAACCAAGTATATATACCTGTGATGCCAGATTTGCAACTTTACTTGTATAGTGAACACATTGCGCTGAACTGTGTATCTGAGACTGAATATTGGCATTACTGTATTATATATTTTAACCTTCAATTTTGGCCATTATTATTACATCCATATGCACTGTCAATAATCATAAATTACGTTAGACTGTAACAAATGTTATATCTTTACCACCATGTCTCATTTCCTAAGAGATGCTTATGTACTGCTCTCGAATGGTATTGTAAACTTACGTATGTACATACCCTTGTATACTTCTCCCCGATGATGGCTTAGTAGAAACCAAAACATGTTCAAAATATATTAATGTAGATAGATATACAAAAGCTGACCAGTTTATTTGGTTGGATACTGATATAGTACTTTATACATTAATCAACATATACAGCACAGTGATGACACCATTGTTACAACCTTTAGTCTGGATGACGTAACTTACGAGAGTGTATGTGAGTTTATATGTGTGTGTCTATATAATTATGAAGGTGGTAATGTCTTGTATCATATTTTGTGACACTGTTTCTACAAAGTAAAATCTATGCCTTATTTGGAAATATGTTATTCTGAAAATAGTGTAGTCAATTCTACTCCTGATGTGTTCTTGGGAATTGTGGTGGGAGGCAGGAGGGCTATTTGGATCATGTTTGAATTTCATTTACAGGTACTCTTGCAATCATGAATCCAACTGCTTTGATTCCTGGGGTATTTTACAACATGTCTTGATCATCCTTTCATTCTGAGCTCATTAATATCCATCCTTATTCCTGTTATTTGTTTCTACACTACTCATGTATCTGTTACTTGTTTTTTTGGCATTTTTTAATAAAAAATTTAACTTTATGTTCTACTTGAACACATACTTGAATCTAAAATATACTAGCGAATGGCCTATGCCATATACTATTGTGTGTGTGTGTTGACTTGATAGCAAATTCAGTGTCCATGCAAAACTATAAAACTCAGTTACAAGATACAGTCAACATCCAACTGCAACTCCTAGAGGTTAAAATATGTCATACTACTTTTGCTACATGTCAGTCTGCCTGCATGTAAAAACTCAAGAACAATTCAAAGACTTGTAATACATTTTGATATTTTGAAGTTTTTGTAAAATTTATAGATAAATTATTATAATTTTGGTTAAAAGTGCAAAAGAGTAGCAGATGTTTTATGAGGACCTACTTTTTTTTTTGTGTACGTCCAAATAAAATGTTAATATTCTATATAAATATTAATATGTGATATTAGATATAAATATTTGTTGGAATGAAATGTGTTCTGATCAAAAAGTATAGAGGGAAATGAAATCTTCCCTATATACTGACATTTTTCTTGTGTCATAGGTTTTGAGATTATTACCCTACAGAAGGAACATGCCAGAACTTTTATGGTGTGAGATCAATTGCACAATAGTTAACTGTCTCTCTTGCAATAGGAAGTTAATGAAGTAAGTAATGATACTTGACAGTGGACGGTTATTCTTTTGTTTCTTCAAGGAAATTATATCGTTGAAGATTATATTAATTGTTTGATCGGTATAGTTAATCTTCTTCAAGCAGCATTTTATCTCAAAATGAACAACATTCTCTCATAAAACACACCTTCAAAATCTTGTAACAATTTTTCTACAAGTGTTGTTACTAATTAGGGTATATACATTACAGGTCTGTTTATGTATGATGTTGTGTGTCCTGTGAGGAGGAAAAGAAGGAATAGTGGCAGAGTAAGGTAGAAATGAACTGCATTGTCAGTAATGGAAGGACAGATATTGGCAGTGTAGCTCTGTGTGTACCTGATAATGGAAACTGTTAAATGCATGACACCTATTGACATACAACCACATGTGATTTTTACTCCAATACCACCAGATTTTTAGCTAACGTGTACTGCTTCTAGCGTGATTTCAGACTTCTGCTGTACAGTAGATGAGAACTACGCTCTTCTGGGTTATTACATAATGATTAGTGGTAATTTCTTACCACCAGTGTTTCAGGACAACCTATTGGTCCCATCTTCAGGGATCAAGAATCTTTGACCTTGCATAATTTTATGTTACTATTTCCATATTGTAGGTGACGTACTAAGAAATAATGTCTTTATACTTGCTAATGACACCAAAGTACCCATATTCAGCTAATTTTTATTCTCAGTAATTAGAAAAATGAACCAGATATACCTTGAGAGGTAAATCTATGTGAAGGGACTTGGCCAAGCTTCCTGGATGGCTAAAATTGAGCAGTCTTCATAACATAAGAGGTCTTCACAGTAGCTGGATACTATGAAAGTAAATGGTGTAGAAATGAGTGTAGTGTACATAACAATAATATCTAATTAAATCATGCCAGAGAGATTTAGTATGCAAGGAAACAATTATGTATTTTCATTAATTTTTGCTGTGTAAACCATTTAACGCATTTACTGCTGTATCCCTGTACTGGTATTGTTTCTTGTTGGGCCAACCACTTTTTCACCAAAACATGTATTTTTAACTTCTGTGTTGAAAGGAAAGGAAGAGAAAAAAATGTAAAAGACTTTAAATAGTTTACCACATGTTCCAGCTTTTTCAGACCATGACAAACCATGTCTGTAATGTCTCTATATTTTAACAATGTGTGTCACTGAACAGGATAGGCACCAACATGCAGTAAACTTGAGCCTGTCATGTGATGGGTTTGGCAGTGAATGCGTTGAGTATTTTTATGAAACCTAAGGCATTAAATGTGAGGAAAAAGTATCACCATAAGAAGAATAAAAATCAGGTGTTCATCTGTATGTCAAGGTAAGACCTTTATAAGTTTGAAATACAAGATTATAGTTGTTAGACTGACAGTTGCCTAAAGAATGTTCTAAAAATGAGAGGAACTGAATGTGGCACATGAAATATGAGTTAAGGTTGAGTATAAGCTTGAAGACCAACCTGTGATGGTGTGGTGATCAGCACAAAGGCACTGTATTTCGCATTTCATAAGACAGTGCAAGTAGTAAGATGCACCCTATAATTAGCAGGGTAGTTTGCAGATTTAATAGCCTAAGTATGTAATTTGAGCTTCAGGTGTTAAGATGCAGGGTGATTTTGGGGGGGGCCTTTTTCTGGTAAAAAAAAAATAATGTGTCTTATGAGGTGAGAAATGTGATAATTAAGGTCTTGATTTTCCTATATACATCGTAATGTAAATTTGAACAGTAATAACATTGATCTGTTTTCTTTTAGATCCTGGTTCTTGGGATAGCAGACAATTATGGCTTGCGACAGAAGAAGTTCATGTCCAAGACACATTAATATCTGCTGGAGTCCAGCAACAGCCGTTTCCCTGTAGAAGATTCAGTAATCCACAGTGCAACAATTTTGTATGTCCAGACTGTGGGAAGATTTACAGTTACAAGAAAAACCTGTTGCGTCATCGCAGGTTGGAGTGTGGCAAAGAACCCCAGTTTCAGTGTTTGTACTGTTCACATAAAACCACCCAGAAAGGGAACTTACTTCAACATATGAAGAAAATTCATTCTTACAATAATTAGAATGTAGAAATAGTAACACAGTTGAAGCTGTGAAAATATTTCATTATTATGCTACACGTAATAAGCACACTTTTAACCATTTACAAGCAATATCCGAAGTGCCCCTTACTGAGAGTACGTTTAAATTAAAATTTACTGCTACGTTCATTGCCTAATTTGTTTACATTGTAGCAAGTATCCTTAGCACAGAAATGGTCTGTTACTGGTAGTAAGATTTTGAAGCACTATATATCAGCTTAATCAGGATTTAAGGTTTTCTTGGGTGGCATTGTCCTGTTACATGTTTCTCAATAAGGTGTTAATTACCCAGCTCAACACAACCATACACATCTAGTACATTAGTCTCTTATTATACACTTCAACATGTTTTGGCTGTCCAGAGCAGCCATCATCAGGTAGGAGCTAGATACACAAAAAGAATATAGAGGGGGAGAGAGGCCTGTATTTACAGTGGTACCAAGTAAAACAATATTATTCCAAAGAACGGATTAATAAAGTTGAAATGAACGCATAATTATGTTAACAGAATTCCTTAGGGTTAATCATTCTGGAGCTGTAATATAAGTGAGATAAAAACAAAGTAAAATATGATGAAAATGAAAGATAAAAAGATAAAAACGAAAAAGCTTTTGAAATCTGTGTTTATTTATCCTTTTTTGTACAATTGTGTGCTCTCTGATGGTGGGCGAGTGACGCCCACAACATGTAGAATCTGGTGTGTTGTAATATTATTCTGATTTTAATGAAATATTATGTATTTATTTATTCAAATTGTAATAATTGAACTCTGATGTACAGAATGGGAAACATGAAAAAAAAAGTCTTAATAAATTCTGCACTATTCATGTATATCAGTAGATTTTAATGCAGTCTTGTTTTTCAAGGACCATTACAAATTACACAGTATTGAGAATTCCATGTAATAAGTGCAGTTGAAAAGGCATCATTAAATAAACCAGCAATGGTACATTTTTTGCCATTGAATGTCGTTATTAAGTTATCGTCAAGGAGAATGTTAAGTTTTGTGTGTTCTGTATGTACGCAGGGTCTACAAGCTACATTTATATGTTTCACCTGTTTAGTATGATATTAGATTTGTTTAACATCATGAAGTGTATAAAACATTAAACATTGTTTCCATGCCTCCAAGCTGAAATATAATAATTTTGTGTTCTGAAATATACTACATAAGTTGGATAATAATTTTTGTTATTGTTGTATCTTTGATAGAAATTTGAGATTTTCTGTTACTTTGTATGTTAATGAATACCTCCCATCATGCACAGGTTTTGAGTATTGTTTCCATCTAATGCATGGAGATTCCATTTACCTTTCCTCAGCTGATACTGTTTTAGATTGTCCATATTGTAATAATGATAATCATAATAATAATAGTTTGATGATGATAATAATAACAATAATATCAATGTAAAATGTAAAAGTACAAAACATATTTCACAGGCACAATAACATTACATGTAGCACAATAACATTACATGTAGCACAAACTGTAAATCCAGAACAGCTGCAACACTATATACCCTGTAACCATGGCTTGTTCCAGGTATGTAATTGTAAATACCCTGCATAAAGGTGATGATGATGATGATGATGATGATGATGATGATGATAATCTGAATGTCTTACATTACCAAAGGATGTCAACAGTGCTGTAATATTCCTGTGCTCTGAATTTCTTTTTTCATGTTAAAGGAGTGTTGTTTTTCAGGATTATTTTTTCATGGACTATGATTATTGTCTTATCAGGAAAAAATTTGTTCCAACTGTGACATACCATATTCAGAATCATATAGAAATATTGGGGTATTTAACACATTCTGATCCAATGCAGATTTTTAAAATATTTAATCAATGTGGAAACATTAACAAGGGTGTCATTTGCAAGCCACTGTTTTACTAAATATGGTGCATATATTGGTACCGTTTTTGGTACTATGGGGCCCACAAATGAGAAAGATTAAGCACTGCTGTGTATGATTAACACACAAGCAAAACATGTGGAAGAAATTTTTACACCATGTGCCATCAGGTGTTGGCTGAAGTTCTGGACCTGAAAATTGTTTGTTGCAATTTCCTGTCAGCATTCCTATTGGCCTGGATGGGCGATGACCCCTTCTGTTCCTGTGGTGGGTTCGATGAGCCCCCTGCCTGCATAGGTGGAAGTCTGTCTGTACCTACACACTCCAACTCTGCAGATGGGGCAGCACAGCAAGCTGCTTCAAAATGCACCCCACTGCCACATACTGCAGGAACTCCAATACATGTTTAGGATTTTTGCCTGTACCTATGTTTTTGGTATTATGCAGTGTTACACATTTTATTTGATAATGTACACAGTGTTTGAACATCTGTAGTTGCGTTATTGTGAACATAACTCAGTTGGCCTGACTTGCATGACATATATCTCCATTAGAATCCGTGGTAATATTAACTAATATTGGGTTTCTTTCTTTTCTTTTTCCAGCAAAACACAAATTATTTCTTTCTCAGCCCTATCACTGGCTTGCATCTCCTTGGGTAGTCAGCAAATTTCCACTGCTTGATCCTAAAGGCCAGTTCCGCTGCGAACGGTGTAACAATGTCTACAGCCATCGCAAGTCACTGGTGCGCCATGTTCGACAAGAATGTGGCAAAGAACCACAGTTCCAGTGTCCGTTTTGTAACCACCGGGCAAAACTGCATTGCAACATGCTGAAACATATGCGGAAATGTCAGCGAAAGTTACCTTTTACTCATTGATTGTACCGGTAGTGAGATAACTTCATGCAGGAAGTGAAATTATGTGACTCTTTGTGACATTGATATAGAACATGATTTGATTACTTTTTTTTTTTAATTCAAAAACTCTCTGGCCTTGTGTAATATTTTTGAATATAAGGCTGAGTTAAAAAGTTTGCCCCTTTAGGGTTTATTTATTTATTTGCACATACAAGAATTACTTTTAATTTAAAAATGATCAATTTTAGCTGAAAAATGAATAATGTTCTGCTTGATTGTCAGGCTGTGTTTTATTGAAGGCTGCCTCTGGTCCACATAAAAAAAAAAATTATTTTCTCTACTGCAACTGATTCTTAGATATGGATTTTAAAATTACTTAATTCATTCAGATACTGCAACTGAATTTAATATTCCAGCTGTTAGACTGTGGACTCAAAATGATTTCCTTCACAATCCATTTTCTTGACACACATGATTAGTATTTTTAAGTTCCAATATTGTTCAGCTCTCACCAGCATGTCCTGGAATGTGGCTTGCTTGTCATATTGGAGTTGCTGATGTCATGACAAGTAGCCTTGAAACTCCGTAATCAGTGAGTGATGTTTAATTAAGGAAATTGACTGTGAATTGGTATATGTAGTAAAATATGTAATACTGTCCACTGAAACTTCTTTGGTCTAGCATGCACATCAAGTTGTTGAACAGTGAGCAAACAAGTATTTCAAGTACCAACTCTGATCACATCATTATGAGATGACAAGATCAGAGATCTCCAGGGAAATGATGGCGTGATCTGAGATGGTTCACTAAACAATGGCTAACTTACTATTTAACTATACGATGTGGCTGCTAACCCAGAGGGTTCTATTGAATTCAGTCACCATGAAATATTTAGAATAAGTCATTGTGTATGTATTATTGGATATAAACGGAATTAGAAGAGAAGAACTGATATGTGTGTGTGTGAAGGAATCATATTTGTATATTGTCTGTAGGACAGGTTATGATTTGTAAAATAAACTGGTTATTCTCTACTGAGTTATCAAACAGTTTGGCATTATGGTAATTCTCTCTGTTTGTGTTCAGGAGGTATCTTCTTCAAATAAAGGACTGTGTGCAAAGTGTTGGTATCACTAGCCATTCCACTGGATCTGGGTGGCTCAGGTAGTATGGTGACTAAGCTAGGGACAGGATGACCACAGAATACATGTTTGATTCCTGGGGAGGACAGATTTTTTTTGTACCACATATAGTCCAGCTCTGGAACCCAACCAGCCTCCTGCCTATAGGAACCCATTTGTATGATAAAGCAGCAGGGATACTTGTTAAGCTGTCCACCTCATCTGATGCTGTAGGTTAAGAAAGATGGGAGCTGTTCCTTCACAAGAAGGTCAAGTCTCACAATGGGCTGTAATGCTGATTATATACCTTCACTCTTTCCATTAGCAGGAGTTTTTAATTCCAGCATCTGAAACAGTTTTTGGTGCTATGTGCTTCGCATGATCATATTTTGTAATATTGACTGTTTCTACTGAATGTTTGCACACAAGTACATGAATACTGTATTTCCAAAGGGCTTGTGCTCACTTGGTCCATATCTTGAATAAAATGCAGAACACACTGATTTCATACAGGCAGTTCATCTTTGTTTGTCTTTACTAAGTTCCTTTGAGCTCTGTTGAATATTAGTTACTGAGTTTCTTTAAACCCTGTGAAATAGTCAGTATACATGTTTCAGGATAAATTGGTAAAATAATTGAAAAGTTGTTAGAAATGAAGATGACAAGTTGGTGGTGTTACATACTTCTACATGTGTTATGACTTTGTTAATAATAAAGTGTCCAATCCTATCTGAGAAAGTGCTTTCATTAGTGTTGCGAATCAAATACAGATTATGAATTATAAATTACATAAATTAATGATTCATTTTTGAACATGATTTTTACTAGTACAGATTTCAGCTATGTTACTTTCACAGACATTACCATACAGTTCTGTGCTCTTCCAGTGCTTGTACATTTTTTAATTAGTAAAGAAAATAAGCTAAGAGTATGGAACTTTGTGAGATATGAGTTCTTGATTATGTTCTGGTGTGGAATGCTGTCTGCTGTGTTAGAAGCATACCATAATTTCAGAAGAACTTCCTGCCTCCATCATGAAGGTAGAGCGTAGAGACATACTGCTTTGTCTGTCCTCAACTTTTATGCTCGTTTTCCATGTGATGGAGGTAGGAAGTCTGTTTGAAATGCAAACTTCTGTCAGACTGCACAGTATCACATTTGTGAAGGGAGCAGACAGTCCCCATAAAGAACTGAATTTGCTTTATGAAGTTATCCAGATTTCTATTTGCTTTGTTGTGCTTGAATTTCAATTCTTCATCAGTTATAGCATGTTACATGAACTGCATACATGAGTCACACAAATTATGCGTCTTCAGTTTTCATTTACCTTTAAGGTGGAGGTTGGTTATAGAATAACAAACCACAACATGTGGCAACTAATGCACTCTGAGACATATTTTCAGCAAATACCTGATTTGAATCTCATTCAAGTTACCAGCCAGTGTTATTGTGCCTTTTTGTGGTTTCCTTTGAATTTTCCAGAATACTGTTTTAATCATAATGTGAGGTAGGTCACAGCTGTAATCATAGCGTACTGACCATTCTGAACTCAGTTCATGCTCTGTAACTTAAGTGGTTGAAACTGCATTGTAAAATAACTTAAGAATCTCTGAACATGGTTAAATCATAGTCTATGGCATCCTGTTGTATGTGATGTAACTACAGCATAATGGCAACCATGTTGCTACAGTAAACATAAATTCCTTTTTGAATTTCATAAACAGTGAAGATAACATATTTTGACTTTTCATATAAGGTCATCTTCAATCAAAATAAATAAAAAATTAGAGAAGAGTTCAAATAATTATACCACAACTATGTTACTCACTTTCCTTTTACAATTAGTGTGATCAATGTTATGTAAATATTTTGATTTTTATCTAATTTTTTCATGTATATTGACCTGAAGATGACCTGAAAGGGGAAGGTCATAAGCACATTATTTTAACTGTTTATGAAATGCAGCAAGGATGTTTTGTTCACAGGAGAAACATGACTCTCAGTTGTTTTGGAAAACATGGTTTAAATTGGAGTTGCACAAAGTCTGGCCATGCAGGTTGCTCAAGTGACTAGATTTTGCGTGGTGGCACGTAACGTTTGTGGGACCTGAGTGTGGAACTTATTTTCATGTCCCCCTTGTGGTGCCTAGAATTTTGAGGTGGCTTCTAGATTTTTGGAAAATTTGTGTGCCCTTGGTTTAGTTATTAAACAGGACAACAATTATTTATTTACTCTTGAGTGCCATATTTGATTTGACACAGCATGATGTGTGTAGTATGTGAGATAGTTTATATTTTGTTGTGATACATACAGTATACTGATGTAAAAATCTCTTAATTTCTTGCAGGTAGGATCCCTGGATTACAGAGAGATGGCCGAGTTATGTATGCAAGCCATGATTTCAATGCAGTTAATGTACAGGGAAAGATGCTGTGCTCCAGTAACCTTGTCAACCAAAGCTGCAGTAACAACTTAAGTTTCCTGGAAGATCAAGTAACACAGTTATTGAGGGGAGAACAACAGTTACCCAGTGTCATGGCTGGTGGTGTCTGGGGGGCAGAGAGAGTGAAGAGGTGGTCAGGTCCAAGGACTGGGTCTGCTTCCCAGTCTGGGTCATTTCAGTGCCCAAGGTGTGGAAAAGTGTATCGTTGGAGAAAGAACATGATTAGTCATATGCGATTGGAGTGTGGCAAAGAGCCACAATTTCAGTGTCCGCACTGTCCACAACGGACAACACAGAAAAGTAGCCTATTGACACATATCAATAACAAACATCGGTCATGAAATTGTCTTATTTTTGGGTGGCTGGTGAAACTGTAATATCCTGGGTTTTGATGTCCTGTAGTTTGTAGGTTGATGCTGATGTCTCAGAGTAAGATGCTGTCAGAATCTTCAGGGCTGAAGGAATTGAGTCATAATATTGACTACACAGTGCTCAAACTCAGAAGACTGCTGAAAAATCCCTGTTCTGAAAACATGAAAATTTACAATGGATGTAGCATTGCTTTTGAGAGCATAGAAAGCCTTAGATCAGATCATGTCCATAAAGCACTGTATATTTAATTTTATGAGAGTGATGTGAATAGAGTTGAAGGCTTTGTAAACCAAGACATGATGTTTGTTTATTTGTTAACTTCATCAATTTGTGGAATTGGTAATTGTGATGAAATGTTGCTTGATATATATGTTGTAGAAATGTGTAATTTTGTCAACATGACAGGAATTAATTATCTGCTATGGCTGTTTGAGCTGTAGAGACTCAATCTTGGCACCAGATGGGTTGAGTGTTTATCTTCACCCCTGGCTACTTTACCACCACAGAGAGAGAGCCACCGATACTGATCAGGTAGAAGGCATGGTGGGATCAGTAGCCAGTCATCTGGTTGCTTTGGATCAAAGACAAATCTGTTGCACTTTTTTGGAGTCTAACCACAATTTCTCAGCTGTCTAGCCTGTTGCATGGCCATTATACTGACTATTCTGTCACAGCTACCACTGAATAACCAATATTTGTTTAAAATCAGATAAAGTCTTTATGTTTTACTGTGCTTATAATGCATTATAACAAGTAGTTTGACATACTTAACTTCAGGTTTGTGGTCCCCATGGTGGTGTATCTGAAGACTCAAGTTTCCTGGGATGTTATGCTGTGTCAGCTGGTAAATAATAACATTATGTAGGACTTCAGTCTTTAAGAATTAAATCACCTTTAATGAGGGGTACAAGAAATCTCACACTCCAACTAACTGGGTGTGTCAAATTAAAAGAGCTGAGAAATTCTGTGCTGCAAAGAAGTGTCACAGTATTCATAAAATAATGGTTATATACCATACATTTTATTTAAAATGTGACCAAATTTTCATGTTTCATCATTTTTGGTTCACAAATTTCACCAAAGATGTGTTCCTCATTTTGAATTTGATAAGAGGTCACTCTTTATGATTTGTTAAAGTGTTCTTTAAGACACACATGTATTTTTTATGGATGTAGTTATCACGTAGTGAAACTAATAAGATCTGTAGATCTCAATAAATTTCATATTCAGGAAGTTTACAGTATGGGTGAAATACTTGGTTTTTGTTTCCTCATTCTTTAGTGGTTCAGAATGTCCTTTCCTGTATTAAGTAATATGTTTGTTTGCTGTGTAGGTGTTCCACAGAAATGGTCTGCAGACTTTGTGAGAGAATGCAGAATTTTTTCAGTTGTGTGAATAAATAAAGAGAATAATGGGAAATTGCATATTATTCATATATTCTGCTCAGTTGTGGTACATGTACAAGGATTACTGTGTTTCCTGATGGTGTCCTCTGTTGGGTATTCCAAAGGGAGCAGAATGTACCAGAAGTTGAATCTGTTTCTGACCTCACAAGACATTGAGGGGTCTGAACTGCAGTGCTGAGTCTGTTCAGAATAGCTAATCCCAGTCACTGGACTCACGTGATCCTAAGTGCAGTGTACTATCATGAAAACGTTTTGGGTTTGACATTCACATTAGCTTCCTTCTACCCCCCCCCCTCCCCACTCCCCAAAGATTTGTGACATATTGAGTTTTATTTGTGAGGGGGTGAATTGGGTAAGGTAATGTGGGAAGACAATTTTATATGAGAATTGGTGCATTTTGATTTTTCATGGAAGTATTATTTCATTGCCTTTATTCTCTATATATATATTTAGAAATAGTAGCTTCTCAAGAAGGACTCTGCACCATGGAGTAAGTAAGTAAGTATGGATAAAAAACCTGGAGCCATATGAACTTGCTAAGAACTGATAGTTTTGTTATCAGTACTAATCACAGTTACATGTACTGAATTGAGAAGCAGTACATAATATATTTCAATATGTTTTAATCATGAGAGTGATGTTTGGGAGAAGGAATCTACGTGTATCATGGGAGGGGTCCTGATAATTATTCACATTTCCACTCTGTTTTGTGTTTGCTATAGGTGAAAGCTTTGTTTTATGAACAGGCAAGTTTGCACGCACGCGCACACACACACACACACAATCATAACTGAGGACTGAACTCAGAACCTTCTGACTGTGGGTGCAATATTTTACCTTTAGATGACCAGCATGTGCATATATTACACCTCCCAAACAGGGCAGTGTCTGACATCATTGTGGTGTGCTGAGATTGGCATACAAATGTATTTACCATCAGATTTAATTTTCTTTCCCTACCCTGAGATGACCCTTGATATTAAATGAGTGTACTTAATAAACTCTTATGCAAAGGAAGAAAGTAAAGTTGGCTTTGTTTCAAGCACTGTGTCATATAGACATATAGGTTGCATGCAGTTAACATCTACACACTTTTGAAACTATGGTACGAGGTGGATTTGAATGATTATCTTCATTCTTGTGGTATGACTGGAAGAAGGTGGACGAAAAGCATTAGGATGAAACTTAGGTAGATCAGGTGTTACTCAAGGAGTGTGTCATGTAGCTGTTTATAGATCAGTAGTCAGAATTTTAACATTATTGTCAGTCAGTGATTTTGGTTACTTTTTGACCAATTGAAACTTCATTTGTCTGTGTAAGTTTTGAAGTTTTTTTTTTCAGAATACGGGTTTGTATCTTGGTCTTGTGGGTTATGACAACATTTTGTCACAACCCAGTTCAGTACGTATTTACTCTGTGATACTGTCTGAAAGTAGTGGTATATTTTTGTATGGCAGATTACTACCCACCTTGGAATATCAGGGCAGTTTTTCATCCCTTCATGGATAAACGTAGTACCTATTTGTACTTTAAATTGAGTTTGTATTTATGGCACAAATTTCTTACATTTCTCCAAACAGAAATATAAAGTATTAATTTTAAAATATTGTTGACATTTCATTGCATTAGAGGTTTAAAATTTGGTTGTTGGTGTGAAAACAACAGTCATATGTTTTCTTTGAATTGTTTATAAATCTATGATTCTGATTGATTGTTTATAAGTCAATGACTCTGATTGTTATTGCCATCTCTAATGTTCCTTGTATGTGCTTCAGGAAACTTGTCATTGGAATGGCTCATTGGACTTGACAAAGAACATGGCCGGTACATTAATCCAAATGCTGAAAGCAGTAGCACATCACGACAGAGTACTTGCATTGGTTCATCATTTACATGTGGTGCTTGTGGGAAGAACTATACTTGGAAGACATCATTAACAAGACATCAGAGGGATGAGTGTGGCAAGGAGCCTCGGTTCCCATGCCCATACTGCCCACATAAATCAAAACGCAGGGGCAGGTTATGGCACCATATTGCAAGAGTGCATCAGCTGTAGGCTTGGTATGCATGCCATATTGATTTTGAGATATAGTTCATTGTTCATGGTTGCATAATGATCTTTCTGAGAAGTAAAATTTGTACAGGATTTTTGTGAGAGATGAGTTGAACATTATGTCATGGAAGGAAGCAGTCCTGGTCCTCTGAATGCATTGCCCCTGCATTTGTGTGGGGACTCTGGCATGCTCCTGAAGGAGTTCAGAGTATTGAAGTTTCTGAGCCAGTATTCAAAACCTAGGGTATCACTGGACACAACCAGGAATTAAGACCTCTGCGGTATAAGATTACTTATGTTTTGGAGGAACACACCAACTGTAACTTCGGGGTTGAAGTGAGCCGAATAGGGAAGGTGGTTTATTATGTAGAATGCAGGAGAAATTTGTTAGTGCAAAGAGTACAGGACTAAACAATCAGAACCACGTATGATGAAAGAAGGTAGTGGGTAGGTGATGGCGAATGCGAACACACATCGCACAGAGGGAGCAGTAAACACAAGCGAACAAGGGAGGCCATTTTGTTTTTTTCCTTTTCCATTCCCCCTAATGTGAACCCCACCCCCACTCTCCAGGCTACTACCATTGGCCTACATCTGTCTTTGTCCTTAATTCGTTTTTTCCCCTTTTTGGGTTTTAATCGGCTAATATTTTTTTCCCCATGTTTGATTCTGTTTTTGCTCCACCTAGGTAACCAGGTGCACTTCCACCCTGTTGCTGGAGGCAGAAGATTCCTCTCAAACATCACTAACCCTTGACCAAACTACACGGTGTTACTTCCACAAAGACTGCTGTCTTAAACTTTGCTACAGTGAGAACCTCAGGTCTCATTTACAGGCAGGAATAACCTCTGTACAATGTTGTTTGACAGTGTTTGCTATTGTCTTCAGTGTGAGGTAGTGCAGTGTGGTTGCACTTTGTGTACTCAGAAATTTTTGCGGTATTTCGGATACAAAACACAGAAATTTTGCTTAATGATGTGTCAGAATTTTATTTTTTTACATGTACAAACACAGAATGAAGGTCCTGACCTTTCCAAATGCAATTTTGAAACTGCTCAGCAAGTCCATCTATAAGCTACCTGAAATTTTTCATATTCTTCTTGTGCATCATATTGTTACTATCACTAAAAGTGGAGAGACAGAGACTCATACATAGTGAACAGTTGAACATGAATGAAAATATAGCTTATGTGGAAGTTTTAACTTTTGCACATGTAACAGAAAACAATATGAGTAAGTGCTCATGTAGAACTGCATATCAGGGGGAAAATAGTCCATATGGCACTAACCCTGTATAAGGTTGTAGGAGAATGGGAAATGATACAGAGAGTTGTGTGAAGAGAAGAGGAATACTTCTGTTGGTACTGTAGCATTATAAGGACAGTATATGTGTGTGGATGATCGATGAGATGGGGTAATGTAAATGTACAGAAAAATCTGAGCTCTGTACAAAACCTGGTTTTAGCACAAGTTCAGACACATGTAGAGGTAGTCTCTGACTCATATAATATCAGTTAAAAATTGTTTGCACAACTGTTGATGTTCACAGTTAACGTAATATTCTTTAGTAGGTGGTGCGGTAAAATTCAGTGCGTCTACGTGTGTTCTCAAGTGGAGGTTCTGTACATTGATGATGCTCCATTGTCATATTTACAAACTGATATGATTATGTCAGGAGAAAATAATGGCAAGAATATTACGTAATGTGGGAAAACCGTGATTTTCTCCCAGGTATTTAGTTGTAAAGGTAAAGATGAAGTTGTCCCTGTATACGTGCTGATGTCACAAAGGGAAGTGCAGGTATAGTTCTACTCTTTCTTAATGTCAGCATGTAATTTATTCTGTTATTAGTCATCGTGTACATACAACTTGTTATGTATTTCTTCCACTACATATTGCTAACTTTGAACAAATTAGTAATGATAGAATTATGGTAAAAATTGCTACTCTTATCACAGCCCACTCTATCAATGTTCTTTTACTGACATCATTTGTCCTTCTTACAGGAACGTCTTTAAACTTGGAAGTACATCATAAGTGGCAGCCCAGACATGGTAGTGTTCTGAGATATGGTATTTGTCAATCAGCACCTGGCTTTGAAGATTTTAAGTGTGACGCATGTGGTAAAAAGTATCGATGGAAGACTTCACTTGTAAGACATCAGCGAGAAGAGTGTGGAAGAGACCCCCAATTCCAGTGTCCATTTTGCCCCAGTCGAACAAAACTGAAATGCAATCTAAAGAAACACATCAGACACTTTCATGAACAAGTCTTCTACCAAACATAACTTGGAGTACTTAGAGTAATTTAGTTGTTTTTGCAAATATGACATTTTGTTTCCACTTAACCAATTTGATCCTTGCAGTAGCTAGGAACGTCCACGTGCTACTGTAAGCTGGAAACATGTATACAGACAATGGTATTTGTTCCATTTCCTTAACATAGATACTAGGGGCTTTTATTATCTTCAATAATTGTAACTGCCACTTTTTTAGTTGATCTGGAAGCCATAGATTCAGCAGAAATTTTCTGTTGTGAAGTAGTTTTATTGGTTAATTCCTTCAGCAATTATTTTGATCTAGAAATGTTGTGTATGGGAAGTATCTGGAAGCCACAATCAAAATTGTATCAAATAACTGGTAAATGCTTGGAGTAAGTTTGGACAACTTCACCTTCAATAGTAATTTTTGTGTGGTGCTTTTTGACTACGTAATGTAATGATAATTCCATCAGAGTTTGCCACATTTTGTTTATTACAGTTACAGTGGGAGAGGATGCAAAGACGTGTGCTTAAAACTGCCATTTTTCAAGATGTGCTAATTGAGTGTACAGTAGGTGACATGATTTAAATATCGGTAAAACATTATACTTAATCATTAACATTTAAACGACCTATGTTCACATACATGAAGGCATATAAAAATGGACCCCGAGAGATTAATTTTATGTATTTAGGCAATAAGGAACTTTCCTGAAATTTTATGACATGCTGCCTAATCTTTGTTTTATTTTCCACAACATGCCATTTGTTTCATAATGTTATCTTTTTATGTTGCAGCATGCACTAAAATTTAAATACCGACTGGG
>Ga0123352_10005688_pt1 | contig 18869 bp, 4 predicted proteins | sample TergutLab28metaG_FD_89700 | JGI IMG/M metagenome (GOLD analysis project Ga0123352, IMG submission 89700) | Labiotermes labralis P1 segment gut microbial communities from Petit-Saut dam, French Guiana - Lab288 P1 | ecosystem: Host-associated > Arthropoda: Insects > Digestive system > Gut ... | reverse complement strand
TTTCCCAAATCTTTGTCCGTCAAACCTGGCCTTGTTGTCGTATTGAGTGTCGGTCCGCTTCTTTCTTTTGAGGATTTTACGAGTATCTTGGTGTCCCCTGGATAGGTTACCGGCCCGTCGCAGAGTGAGTTTAGTGGTGGGGCTGCCACCTTGATGCCTCTAGACCCGCATGCTTTTCTATAGCGGTGTGCTCCCTTAGCTGACTGGGCCCAGTTTTAAGGTGCTGGACTTTCGCCTGCACCCTCTCCCGTCTGCTGCAGTTTTAGCTGCATTGCCCAGGGGTCACGCAGCCAAAGCCTTCGTGGACGTGGGAGTAGGATTTGCCGACAGAGCCGCCGTTGTTGTTGCGGTTGGTTTTCTCAGGATTTATTGGTTTTACATATCAGCATCTGTATAACCCCTGATACCATGTCGGCCTTTGACCCCTCGAAACTCTCACATGTGTTAAATTTTTCATGTACATGAATCAGAAACAACTGATGAGATTCTTCTGTGGAAGGAGGATAAAGACAACCTGCTTTTCGCAATAGGATGATATTAAATGTGTTGTTATCAGCATTACAGCAAAATAATGACACGAAATAGAGAAACATGCAATTGAATGTAAACCTACTGTGTAAATATTGCTGTTATAACTTCTGAATTTTCATTGGGTGGGCAGTATACCACACACAGCACCCAATTTTATCATTGTTGCAACTCATTGATAGATGGCTTTAAAGTTGGAAAATCATCAAAGTTTTAGTAGCAAAACCTTGTTAATGTAAGTAAAATTGTAGAGGTGTAAACCGTACCTGAATGCACACAATTTCTGCAACCTCTGTTTGCAACTTGGTGTTCTGAATTCACATTTGAGTGTGTTTACATTTCCTGAAGCTCTGAAAATTTATTCTTGTGCTTTATTATTTTCTGTTATTACTACAGTTGTTGTTATCATGATTCCTGTTCTTACCATAGTTAATCTTCTCTATGTAGTTGCTGTTCCTGTGGTTACCATATTTCAGTATTTGCCGTACTGTCACCTTTCATCTCAGAAGGTTGTGCGTCTGCTGAGTTACTATTAGTGACTGTAGTGATTTCAGATTTTTATGAAAGCCTGATAAAATCCGTCTGGTACTGTGGTTGAAACAAACAGGTTGCTGGGAAGGGAGACACTTGATCACCTGTACGTGAATTATTTTCTTGTATGCTGTTAATAGACTTTATAATATCTAATTAAAAGTTGGAACAACTAGTCAGTTTATAATTTAATGCAAGTTCATTGACTGGCTCAACACTAATATGCTTGACAAGTGTTTTCTGGATAATAGTTAAGTGGCAGCCAAAAGAGTTGTTACTTTGATGCATGTGTTAAAATCTTTTTCGCAATCAATTTAGGTGAATGCCAAGGTACTATTTTGAAATATACCAAACAAATTCCTTTGCCTTGTCCTTGATTTTAGTGTGAAAAATCATATTCTCATTCTTCAGGAGGCTGAATAACATTTGCAGTTGATATATCATTGTTAAAATTGAATAAGCTGTCAGAAGTGTAATTTATGCCATGTTTGTTGAGTTGCAGTGTGACGAAAAAATTTCAGTGTGTGACAAAATTCAGATGTGTGTGTGTGTGTGTGTGTGTGTGTGTGTATAGAAATTGCAGTAGTCAATAAAAATTGAATTTTAGAGTAGATTCAAGTTTCAAAATGGTTGCTAATATTAAGTTAAGAGTATGTTGTCTTCCCATTTAAAAGTACAGAGATTAAAATAAAAACAAATGATTTTGCCCATGGTTCTGTATGAGCATGAAGCTGCTCTCATCACATTGACGACAGAACATAGATGAACAGTATTTGGGGGAAGGGAACTGAGTTGAATATTTGGGCACGTAGAGTAGGGAAGTAACTGGAGGTTACAGAAAATTGCATAATGAGGAGCTTCATAATTTGCACTTTTCACCAAGTGTTATTTAAGTGATCAAATCAAGGTGAAAGATTTGGGTGATGTATGTAACATGCATGGGAGCTACATGAAATGCGTAGGGAGGAAAACATAACATAATTGTATTGACTTATCATGTTATGTTTTAGTTGTAAGGAGAATGACTACTTGAAAGACACAGGATTAGATGGGAGTATCTTACTTGTGGGCATTGTGTGGGAAGGTGTGGACTGAATTCATCTGGCTTACAACAGGGCTGGTGACAGGCTCTTGTGAAGACTGTGACTAACATTTGGGTTTCATGAAAGATGGAGTATTTCTTGCCATTCTGAGTGACTTTTAACTTCTGTCGAAAGTATCTGTTCCATGGATTTCATCTGTTTAGAGAGCTGGTTATTATCTTGCAAATTATTCCCTCATGGTTAAATTTTCATGTTAAAAAAAATGAAAACCGCTGTGTGTTTCACTCAAGTGCAGCAGTATTATCACCTACATACTAAATGCAGTGAGATATGTGTATATGTGATAATACTGTTTCACTGGGCTGAAACATGTGGTGATGTTAATAAAGACAATGTGGTGATCAGATAATTATTTTGAACAAGCAGTATTTATTAATAAACGCCTACACAAAAGTATGTGAATAAACACAGTTGGAGTCTGCAGCACTACTCTATCAGCATGTAGTACCCATCAAGCATTCTTACTTTAAAAGCATAACTCTGTCTCTACAGCTAATTCAATAGCCACATCCATGAAGGCCATTTAGTGTCAGCTTTCCTTGATCATTATTACACACATCCAAAAATGTTTCTCTGTCATCATAATCCTGTCCTTTCAGATCTGATGGCCTTGCTCTCTCTTCCTTCCCACTCTTATACTCCATTCCCCTACCCTGCTCTCACACCATCCCCTCTTTGTGCGCTGCTGTTAGTAAGCAACTGTTGTGGTTTCCATGGTGTCTGTTTTTTTTTTTAGAAGCAGTAATCACCGAAACACGTTTTGCATCTTGGTTTACTGTGCCTGTTCTTTTCTCCTTCTGTCTGCATGGTAGTTTTATGGCTAGGTCCACCAATGCAGTTGCTCGCTGGTTATTGACATATTAGCACAGATGGAGTGAGTGACTGGTGCCTATGTGCACTCTAGTCTTGTGTTGTAATTCTGACAGTGGAGTTAGTTGCCTTGCTAAACATCACATGGCAGTTCATTACTTCGAATTCCTGTGTTTATTCTCTGTACAAGGACAGATATTGTCATTTGATTGGCACTGGACATTAACATCACTCATACATGTTTTCATGTACAGCAGTGTGTGGTTTCTAATTCAGAAAATTAGGTGTTTGTGTTTTGTCATCAGGTTTTAAAATATTATCTGTGTTTTGTAGAGATGAAATAAGTCACTCTGGTGGTTTTGAAATAATGGCACCTTCACATCATATGGCATCTGTAGAAATGTAGTGTAATTGTGCATAGCATATTCTGTGACCATGGAGGAACTCACAGTGATCGCAGATATTTATGTGGATTTAAAATTAAATATTATATCGGCGTTGAAATATTCTGATGTGTAGGTGTGACTACAGTACAGTGGGTATGGCTTGGGGGACATATATAAAGTTGTGGTGCTGTTTGTGATGGTACATGGTGTTGAATCTCAGAAGCAAGACTTCGTGACATCATTTGTTGTGTAGCTAATATAAAACCTGAAAAATTGTCCAGTGTTTGGCCGAGGAATAATCTTTTGTGGAATTTGGATATTCTTATCAGTATATGAATTTGTATTGAATATAGGATGGCTTCAAAGGTAATGGGGTTGCATAGCTATCGCACTGCAGCTGTGATTTAAATGCACGCTGTGCTAATAGGACTGTTGTTGAAAGTACTTACCGTTGGTTCACAGGAATCTGATGCACTGTTAATTACAAATTCGGACTACATAATTTCTATTGAATTGTCCAAAAAACATCCTGATTGTTGACTTGTACCACGTACATTGAAATTCGAAATACGAAGGGCTGTGTAGATATGATGATGAGACTACATCTTTCTTCAGAATATCGGAATTCAGTGTCTTGAGAAGTATTATTAAATTTGTTTTATGTGACGCGCATATGAAATGAGTGAATATTAATTGCAACAACAACCGTGACGTTTCTCCAAGTTTTCCAGAAGTGAAACACAATGAGGCCAGTTCGATAACTACCCGAAAATGTATGTTAGATGGACGATTAATAAGTTTATTGTGTGGATTACATGGACTATTCCTTGTTAAAAGTGGCCACCCGTAATTGTAAATGGAGGCCGAATGAAACCTTATGACTAGAAACTGACTTTTTTAAACTATGAAAGGCAGATTGGAAAGCTACTGCTAATAACTGGTTTCCTGAGTAGCAGAAAAACGCGCGCGCGCGCGCGCGTGTGTATAGTGGACCAGGTTTCCGTAGCTGATGGCATTATGCAATTATGTGGCTTGGTGACCTTGATACACTTCCACACGTGCGGTGTGTGTTATAATAACTGAAAGAACACGTGTGATTTATATTGTGCCCTGAAGTGATTTAATTGTTGTAATTTCCTTGCTTCTGTTTTACGTGTGTAAATAGCACGTGACGGCTAATTCATTTTTGTGAAGTAAGTCATAAAAAATACACACAGATAGAGGAAGTGCTGATTCACTACAGAGTTCAGTCTACTTGGTAAAAGTGTTGAACTGACTGATTTAATGGGAGGTATCGTTTTGTAGAAGAAGGTAAGGATGAGTGTTAAACCCACTGAATCATCTTCATATTGACAATGATATAAATATCATGAAGAGCTTTTATGTTATTTCTATGGTATTATAAAAACTACTCAAAAATGCCTGGGGAAATGGAAATCATTGAGGCCCCACATTCAGGAAAGAATGGTAGTAACCAGAAGTTTGTTGGAGGATCACGAAAACTGCTGCAGTTATTCCGTCTCAAACCACTGCGTTGGCGCAGTAAGCAGACTGGAGTTGAAAAAGAAAAAGAGCAGAGTCCTGATGAACGCCGTGATAAACTGGACAGAGATATGAAAAATAACTGGGAACAACTCCCAGCAACTTTACGTAGACGTAAAGAGAAACTGTCTCAGGCTGTGCTTGATCAGTTCACAGAGGATATCGCGCCAGCCGAAGATGATATTCAGCTAGACCTCGGTACCAACTTGGAGGAACAGAACAGGGTGATTCAGAAAGTGTCAGATGATGGCATTCATGCATCGCCTTTAGAAGATAGACAGCTATCAGGCGACAAACAGTCAGGGGAGCCTGTAGATCCAGAACTGGATTCAGCCAGTGCAGAATCACTAAACGTATCCTCTTCTTCGTCACAAATAATAGTGAGACCAGAGATACATAGAGAATGCAGTGATTCTAGTCTAGAATATGTAGAAAATACAGAAGATTCTTTAGATGTTGAAATCAGTGATGGTGGTCATATAGTGCCACCGGGCAAACAAGAAACAGGAGTTGAGGGAGAAACAGAAGCTGAGGCAGAAACCGTGGTAAATATACAAACAGATTCAAGGGACAAGGTTAGTGAACATAATCTCACACATACTGAAGCTGAAGTCAAAGATAAGTCAGTAACACAACCAGCGTCAGAAAACAGAACTCAGGAAAATGAATTATTAATTGCTACTTGCTCAAAAGAAATGGTGACACAAAATAGTTTTCACAATACCAATATGGTTGACAGATTTGTGACTCCTGGGGGAAAAGATGAAGTTTCCTTATCGAACAAAAATGGTAACTGTGTTGATCAAAATGAAAGTTTAGATGATAATTGTGATAAAAATCAAACAGATTTATCACATTCAGAGACGATTTCAGAAACATCTGATGGTATGAAGAGTGACAAATGCGATTCTGATGATACGGAATTAAAAAGTAAGACTGACTTTAAAATGTTCAGACCTAGTGAATCATATCTGTACAGTTCTGGCCATAAAGATAAAAATATGTCTGTTCACTGCGATATTTCCACATCACCAACCAACTCGAAGCTGCCAGCTACAAAAGAATTTAACCAAGAATCTCCCAGAGCAAGTACCTCATTAAGTCACGAGGAACAGCAAGTAATGGCATTGCTATCAAGAGCAGTGTCAGAGGACAGTCTTCTGATTCCATCCTCCCCTTCATCAACCTCAGCGAGTTCAGTAACATCATCTGTGGACGAGAAGAATCGTGACTCAGGCACTGACATTAACAGTCCATCACCAAGTACGTCATCTTCCAGTGTTGAATCGATAGCAACAGTAGCTTATAGAGAGGTTACAGATAATACGTTGCACTATAAGAGCCCTAAAAATTTGTCGAAATCTGTTGAGAAGTTGAATGAAGACATGAAGGTAGATGGCGAGGCAATAATAACATTATTACCAGTGTCACAAGACACAGGTAGTGCCACAGATTTGGGAATTGAAAAGTTACTTGCCTCTCAGACGACAGGGAATAATGCGCCATCATCATTACCATCATCATCACCACCACCTATTTCAAATACTATAAAAAATCCCAGAATTTTAAAGCACAATGAAAAGCCACCAGCCAAATTCCCCATTGATGGTACTTCTAGTGCCAGTTTCAAGACTTTATCTTCAAGTACAAGTGGCTGTTTTTCTTCCCTTTCTGACGATCCATCACTCTATGAAGTTGTTATACCCAGGGCAGAATACCATAAGCCATCACATATTGCATTAAAAACTGTAGAATATCAGGCACCTATAGACAAACTTGTACATGAAGTTAATAAAGATGATATCAATAAAACACATATTCATCCGGCAAAGTGTCCTGCTAAAATGGAATCACTTCGGAGAGATGAAGAGGATGTTATGTCATATTACGATGCCGTTCTTCAGGAGGAACAGACTCCAAACAACAAAGAGTGTGATAACAGAGATAACATTGGAAATGGCCCTAAACATCCGAAACCAATGAAAGCTGCGATGGACGGTAAAGAATATGAATACATTGCCAAAGGCTTGTACATTAATGACTATGTCCACTTTGAAATAAAAAACCAGAAATCAGTCTGTAATGGAAGAAGTGAGAACAGATATGTAGGCACAGGGAATGCCTTTGCTAAACGATATGCAGCGATGGAATTTTCCAAACCTGCGGCCTCTTCTGCTGATCTGAGTAGAGATAACACATTTGCGAAAAGTGCTGTAGACTGTAAAGACAAAATGTTGCTTCCGGATACACCTGGCAATACCTGGAAAAGACCGTTTGGGTTAGAGACACTAAATAAGAAACCCTTGGCTATGGCAACCATCATGGAAGAGAGGGAAGGTGAAGCAGACACTAATGCCGCTACACCAATTATAAGTGATAGCGAGAAGTTAACAGTGCGTGAAATTCTTCGCCGTTTTGAAGAACTGGGTGGACACATGCAGTTAGCAACCGATATAACTCAGGTAGAAGGTGATAGTGATGTTGATAAAAGTGCTACCCTTAGAGACATACAGGAAACACTGCGCTGTCTAGAGGAGAAGGTGCGTCATCATGAGACCAAGGCTACCACTACACAAACACAAGAAGCAGATGAGAACAGCATTGGTGGAAAGGTAGAGCAGAAAAATATTCCTACGTTAGATTATTATGCTTACTGAATTCATGATAACTGGAACTAACATTTTGGGACCCAAGTTAATTTTTTTAATCTTCAATTTTTATTTTAACCACAGTCTAAAAACTGCTTCCAAGGGTGTAAACCTTCTTTTTGTTGATTTAACGGTTGTTTAATTTCATTGTTGAATGGTTGAATGATTTATAGTCTTTAATAATAAGAAGAAGTTTTAGATTAATATCAAAGAATTAGTTATGTGACGGCGTGCAGTTTGATATATAGGTACAGTACCAACATTTCGGAGGAGCTTGCTGACTCCATCTTCAGGATAGTCCAAAGTGAGGCAGTAGGCTTCTCCACAGTGCTAGTAAATCTATAATAAGTATTCATCATCATATTCCCCAAGACTGGGATCTTTATCAGCTCTGCTGTCAGGACTTACAATCATGCTGCTAAGTGTAAAAATGGCAGTTCTTTTGGCATATTGCACTTGATTGTTATTTTCTTTAACACAGACATACACTCATTTAGTTTACAGAAAATATAGTCTCTTAAAATGCTTTAATCCCATTCTATATACAATTTCTGGTGTATTTGTAAACCATCTGTGAGACGTGAGTTATTAGCTTCTTCATGACTGTCCAATTTACACAGAAATTCACCGATATACAAGGTCGATACAAGGAATAGGTATCATATTCATAAACCAAACGCCAGTCTATATTGTTTTAAAAAAAAGTACATTCTGTTTTGGCATCAGAATTTTCAACAATGTACCACATAATCTGAGAATCTTGAAGAGTTAAAAGGCAAAATTTAAAGTTGCATTAGTGAAATACATTCATACGCCTTTAATACTGTAGATGAATTTTTGATGTGCTAACATGATCCATTAACACTGTTACATAAACAGTTTGTAGTAATTTTTTTATGTAAATTTCGTATATTTTGTGTATTTGTGCTGTTCGGCATCCTGATGCCTCTGTGACATACGGAGCTGTAGAATTTATATATATATATGTACGTATGTATTGTCACAACTCAACTTCCGTCAGACGGATTTTCATAAGATTGTATATTTAAGTTAACAGAGATATCCTCTTTGTTGTCACTTGGAGTGTTGCCTACGAGTTACTCCTCAGGAAGGCAGTTTATATTCACATAGGCTGTTGGAGACTAATTTTAACTTATCATAAACGGTAACAGACTGTCATCTCTTTAAGGACTGTGTCCACAGTGTTTTATTGCCAGTCTGCTGACCGTTATAACAAATTGTACCTTAAACTAGACAGCCAATATAGTTTAACGTACCATTAAGGCGCGTTTGTGCAACCATTGTTGCAGTTGAAAAACAGTGAGTATTACATATTCTGATTGCGTGTTTATATATAGCCTTAGGATCCAGTATTCAATGCGCATGTGCCATATTGTCATGTGTGGCCTCTCCGGCTGTACAATATTTTTCCACATTCTCATTCTCATTTATTCATATTCCATGGATTATACAGATGTGGAATTAGTCCTATGAGGTAAACAACTAATTAGATAATATATGAGTTTGCAGAAAAAATCCATGCCAATATAAAATAAATATTTGAAAACCCTTATACAGATTAAAATTATAAATAAAACATGATAGTGTCATAATAACAACAATCATGTTTAAACTAAGTGCTTAATATGGGTAGAAGATTAGGAAGTTACACCTTAGTAAAAATCTAAGTTAATTATAAGATTTACAACTCAGATATTCCTCCAAAGAATGGAAGGCGTTTTTTAAGAGAATTCTTTCCAAAGCCAAACTAAACCGTCTGACATGTGATATCTCTTTGAGAGACTGTAGGAAAATATTGTACATTTTAATTCCCGAATAAAAGACACATTTTTGGAAAATTGTTAGATTAGCTCTAGGCAAGTGAAAATCAGAATTATATTTTGTACTAAGATTATGAACATCTGAATTTGATTTAAGAAAGTATCTGTTTTTGTAACAAACATTAATAAGGAATAAATATACTGTGAATGGAAGGTCAAAATCTGTAATTCTTTAAATAATTCACGACAAGAGGTTCTACTGCTTGAATTCACAATAGCTTATTGTTTTTTGAATCTTGAATATAGATTTTTTTTAGATGAATTACCCCAGAACATAATGCCATAGGACGTAATAGAATAAAAATAAGAAAAATAAACTATCCTCGCTACTTCATACGACAAGTAAGGCGTTGCTGATCTACTGATCCACATTACCTCATAAACGGCACGACTTTCGAAAAGAAGTTTTTGAACATAAAATTGTGTTTCGGTTTTCTCTGCAACTTTTGTCTGAGACACTTCTCATTCTAAGAAGAACTGAGAGAGATATGATCAAAAAGCTTTTTGGTATTCGCGTAAAATACCTGTTATCAGAATCTTCATGTTTGCACCGTGCATCAATGACAATTAAACACTTTATTATCCAACTAATGCACAATATATAATATATGGATACAATTAAAATTATAAAATATTTATAAGCGCTCCAACATGTTTCGGATCACAGAGGATCCATCATCTGGGAGTCTTATGCAGTGCTTGGCTAAAAATTGCAAGAATGATTCTATCGCGTCCGTTGTCATGGACAAGGTCGTTGTTGTGGCAGCATATTCTGACCCGTTGTGCGTGTGTGTAGTTCACTGTATATGAAGCCACTCCTTCATATACAGTGAACTACACACACTGCCATAACACCGACCTTGTCCATGTCAACGGACGCGATAGAATCATTCTTGTAATTTTTAGCCAAGCACTGTACAAGGCTCCCTGATGATGGATCCTCTGTGATCCGAAACATGTTGGAACACTTTTAAATATTTTATAATTTTAATTGTATCTATGTATTATATATTATGCATTAGTTGGATAATAAAGTGTTTAACCTGTTACCAGATTTTAATGAAACGTGAATTTTCTCTACAGAGCTTTCGAAAGCTACTCAAGCATCAAATTTCATGAAAATCCGTCCATCGAGGGCCGAATTGTTCCGTGCAGACGGATAGATATGACGAAGTAATAGTCGCTTTTCAAAATTTTTTCGAACGCGTCTAAAAATAATACGTCATAGAATAAAAATATGGACGGTCTGGGGAGCGCATACCGATGGGTGTGAGATATTTCGCACCAGAACTTACCGGTCCTGGGGCCCACCCGACTCCCTGTACAATGGGTACCGACCCATTGCCGTGAGTTAAAGAGCCAGAGGCGTCGCCTTAACTACCCAACCCCCCGTCTTGCTCCGAGGTTAAAGGAAGAGTCCAGCTATACCGCTCATCCTCTATGTGCCTTCATGGCAGGTTGTATGGTGAACTTTTCCTTTTTTACTGTACAGTTAAACTAACGGATTGAAGAATTTCATGTGTTAATGCCCAGAGACTGTTGCATTTCATTAACTTTTATTTCCGTATAGCATGACCTTCATTCACAGATGACTTAACATTTGGCGGGAATGTTAAGAATGTATTTTGTGAAAAGTAAAACTTTAAATTCTGGATGTTTTCTCCACTGATTTTACTTCAGAATTGAAACTGTTGTCTGAGTATGGGAAGTGGTTTGATTTGTCATGCAACAAACACAAGTCTTTCTTTACTTAAACATTTTTCCCTACAGTTTTTCCTACTATAGATTAGAATTATTTTTGACAGACTTTACTTTGGCTGTTCCCCTTCCACCCACCATCCCCCAGCAGTAACTAGTATGTGGTGACATAAATTTATTGAAATGTAAGACAAACCTGGGTTAAATGGTATATGAAGAATATTGTTCAGTGTCACAATACATGAAAACTAATAACCATGTTCCTATTGAGCTAGTAGTAACAATTAGCTACACATTTCTGCTTTGTTCATCTTTGTACGTAATGAGTACTCCAAGGCAATAGAATCCGGTTTGAAAAGCTTACAGTTGCTTAGCTACTCAAGAAATTCCCTGAATTATTTGAAACTCAAATGCTCATGACAGTGTGTAAGAGAGCTCACCATTGGTCCCTATTAAGAGAAGAGGTATCCACTACCAACCTTCCCGCCCTGTTTCTTTACAACTAATTTTAATATTATCCTGCAATCTATGCCTTTAAAGTGGTCTCTTTCCATCAGGGTTTCCCACCAAATTGCTGCATGCATTTCGTTTTCTTCCCTTGAGTGCTGCATGTGTCAACCAGCTCATTCTCCTCGATTTGATAGCATTACATCTCACATTGAATGCGATTTATAAAGGTCCTTGTTAAGCAGTTTGCCCGAACCCCTTGTTGTATTTCGTCTTTGTGACTCTGAAGTAATTTTCAGAAATTCCGGTCACAAAAATATAAAATACTTTTACATAACAATCAATCTGCTACTGCAATTCGGATGACAAATAGTTCTTAGAGGAAGTTACTGGTTTTTTGTATCTTTCAAGAGGGACATTCTTGTAATGTATTATTGTGTATGAAAAATGGATTTAAATGGCAAGGAATCTGTTTCATTGAACATAAGAGCAGTGTCCTTGGCGGATTTAAATTTACAAGGATTTGATGCTTGTAGCCCGTGACGTTGTGACAATCAGATTATGGACAACAATCTTGTTGCCTTTCACTTCCAAACAAAAGGAAAATAAAGAATCTAATTCTCACTGAATATTACCAATACAGACTTCAATGTTTAATGTGTGCAACTGCTATGGTGCTAGTTCTCTCCCAGGTGTTTTACTGAATTTGTTAGTAGGCTTCTCACGTCAATAATAGCCTGTTAGTAACAATTATTTTGCGCGTATTGTACTGACTGCTACATGTATCAACTCGGTCAGAACCTTGCAGACTATGTGCACATCCTGAAAGGAGAGAGGACTTGATACTGTATGTGAATCTGCCTGCTGGCTCCTGTGAACATGGTAACTACCTGTTGTAGGGAAGTTTTGGACTATCTTCAGAGCAGTTTGGTCCTCAAGGAAGACCCAGATCCATTCAGTAAGTTAAACGGTTGGCCCCAGTCAATCAGTCAGTGTGCCTTCGATTGACTCTTGAACTAACTTAATGGAGCACGATCATCTTGAGGCGCTGATATTCTCATGGCTAATCAGTACACTCTACATTTTATGGAATCTGAAGATTCTGTAACGTTCTTTTGATTAATAAATTTTCTAACTGTGATAATAGTGTACTGTCTCATGCCCTGCGCTTTCCATTATAGGAACCATGTGCTTAACTGCCTATTCTATCATCTATCTATCTATCTATCTATCTATCTATTTATCTATATCTATCTATTTATCTATATCTATCTATCTATCTATCTATATCTATCTACATCTATCTGTCTATATCTATATCTATCTATCTATCTATCTATATCTATCTACCTATCTATATCTATCTGTCTATCTATCTGTCTATCTATCTATATATCTATATCTATCTGTCTATCTATCTATCTATATCTATCTATCTATCTATATCTCTATCTATCTATATCTATCTATCTATCTATCTACCCACCTACCAACCTACCTATGTCTGCCTATGTCTACCTATGTCTATGTCTGTCTGTCTGTCTATGTCTGTCTGTCGGTCTGTCTATGTCCGTCCGTCCGTCTGTCTCCGCCCGCCCGTCCGTCTGTCTGTCTGTCCGTCCGTCTTATCTATCTGATCTGTCTGTCTACTTATCTATCTGTCTTTCTGTCGGGCAATCAGTTAATCAATCAATTAATCAGTAAATCGTCAGTCGGTTAAATCGTGTTCACGGGAGTGTGCAACCAAATAACTACCTGGGCCAGATAAATCCAATCCACACTACTGCTTCCCATCCATATTAATATAATTCTACCTTCTACACCCGAATCTCCTTATTGTTATTTGTCTCTCAAATATTTTGTTCCGGTCCTGCATGCTATGCATGTCATGCTCTTTATTTTTTCACCCATCTGCACAGAACGAACAGTTATGACAACCTCTTTTCAGATCACAAGGTTACTTATCGTATGGCACTTCTCTTGGAAACATTTAGTCAGTAAATATTTACCGTTGTGAACAGGGCTTACAGTAGTTAACTAGAGCAATGAAGTTAGTTCTGTGAGTTTAGCCTACTCTGAAATCTGCATCCTGTTTCAAAGTAAAACTGAGACATCATAAAGTGTGTATATTAGCACTTTTCTCTCTATTAATTCTGTGTACGGAGAGTTCCTTGCAATTGCTCTGTTTTAGTTACAATAAAGTTCACTGATGGCAGTGTGTATTTATACGGAAGAGGTAAAGTTAATAATCTCTCAAACAGGCTTCTACATGAATTTCTAGGTTTTGCACCGACCAAAATTCTAACAGTTTTTATAGAGTAAATATGTTTTTACTGTGAGCTGAATTATGTCCAATTATTTTTCTGTATTTCATTACAGAATGGTAACAGACAAAATGGATTGTTTTGAAAGTTTCAATATTGCTAATGCAGAACATACCACATTCCACTTAACTTAGGGGTCACTTGATCAAAATGATTCTTTCATTTCAGGTAGTTATGAAATTGCAAACCAACGTAATATTGTTTTTGCAGACTCTTCCGTTATGAGCAATACTTGATGCACGCAACAATATGGTACAGTTAGAAAATGACAGACCGTAAACAGTGATACTTGAAACTGTTTACGTCTGCTGGGTCACAGACAGCACACGTTGTTGCATATTGTCAGTCTGTTCTGTCCCCTTTTGAGGTCCCAGAGACCAACTGACTACATCCTGCTTGTAGCCGGTCACGTTTACAATGTGTCTGTTTTACGCCAGAGTGACGCAGTTTAAATTGAATGTCATCTACCTGATGACGAAGGCAGAAGGTTCTTCTGAAATGTCAGTACACAATATGCAAGACTGAGTGATGTCACATCCCAGAATATGTGTTGTATTCATAGTTCTTTTCAATAGTTTGTCAAATCTGAGGTTCTAACAACATTGCTAAAGAAGGCTTTAGTATTCTGAAATATGACGCTTTGGAGATTGGTTTATAATTACCAACTTTTCAGATGAGCCTTCCGGCTCCATCTTCAGGGTAGTCAGAAGAGAGCAAGATGTACGGTTGAAATGTGTTTTTGTATATATGGGATGATTGGTATAACAGGCTGCTGCGACTAGTGTTGCTCTTGAGTGAGCTGGAGACGTAGGTAAAATGCGCAAGGAAGTGAAGGAAATCTTGGATGAATCAGAGAGGCTCAGACTGAGTAGGAATAAAGTCAAGGGTAGGAGGAAAAGGGATGATCAGCCTATGTAGGGTAGCAGTATCTTCAGGGCATTCAGTTGATGGCCTGTAAATGTGTACACAAGATGGAAGGAAGTGGGACCAGTCTGGGATAAAGCATATAGGAAGGGAGGATGGAAGGAAGTGGGACCATTCTAGGATAAAACTGATAGGAAGGGAGGATGGAAGAGCTAATGTGGTAAAGGGGAAGAGGGAAGGAGATGACAAGCCAGTTCAGGACAAATAGTGTCCTGAGGGCAGGTGTTCATGGGCCCTGAATCGGGCTGCAGTAATTAGCATGGGAAGTTTGCTCGGGAATTTTAGGGAGTGAATGAGCGGTTTCTATGACTTGCAGAAGACAAGGCCATCCTGCTTGTTATGTGTTACTGGTGTGAAGCTCAGTTTCAATTGCCTATCTGTTGATACAGTGATACTGTGCTCTGAGGAATCCCACCAGATAATGAAACATGGATTATAATGTTATTGTATTATAAGGTATATTGTATACCGAGGGGCTTGGCACAGTAGTAGTGCTCTAGACCTGTATTTGAGAGGTGTTTTGTTTGAATCTCAGACAGGCCACCATCTATCCTGACTGAGGTTACCTTGGTTCTCCTCAGTCTTTTCACAAATATTCAAGAATATTATCTCAAATATGTTATGACTGCTTCCTTCCAACTCCTTACCAAGTCAACGTGAGTCAATGTCTGTTACAAGATTGAGATCACGTAGTATGAACTGTGTTGTGTTTATTTCCTTGGCCAAGAAAGTACGCACATTGGAGGCAAATAGTGGCACAGTATTTCTGGATTGAACACAAAGTGGCCAAAGTGCTTTGTAAGACGCTGGTGATATCATTTCATGCACAACGTAACAGATAGTATGAAGTCTCCAGCAATTTTCCCATTTGAAAAATGTGTAATTTGTTTTAAATGAACTGTATATTAGCTATTTTAAACTTTGCTTTTGAAATGACTGTAAGAAGGACGAAGCAATCCAAGAGGCATTAAAATTGAATGAGACACATCAGTTTATGGTCTGTGCTGATGGTGTTGATTTATTTGATGGAAACATACTGAAACATGTAAATTCTAATAGTCACTATAAAGGTGATTGGTCTAGGATTAAACTCTGAGAACAATAAGTCTCTTGGACTGAATGCGGGGCAAAATCACAACACAAATAGAGCTGTCAGTCTTTCGAAAATTTGGCAGAATTAAAATATTGTGTAACAACACTACAAAACAAAATTGTGTACATAAGGAAATTAAGGTCAGATAAGATTTAGAGAATGCCTACTATCATTCCGTCCAGAATTTTTCGTCTTCATGTTTACTAAGTACATGAATCAGAAGATTCAAAATTGTAATTTGTCCTATTGTGTTATGTGGGTGTCAGCGTATTTCATTACATTAAAAGAAGCACATTGACGGAGGGTATTCAAGAATAGGTTGCTGAGGAAGGCATTTGTGTCTGAGGGAGAGGAAATAGTAGGAGACTGCAGAAAAACGCATGATGAGGGGCTTCAAGATTTGTACTTGTCACCAAATAACCTTCGGGTGACAAGATGAAAGAGAATGTGATGGGCAGGGCATGTGGCTTGCATGGGGAAGAAGATAAATTCGTCCGAGATTTTGGTGGTGATTCCTGAAGGAAAGAGACTGCTCGAAAGACCTAGCTGTACATGGGAGGTTAATATTAAAGCGCACCTTCAGGAAATAGATGTGAGGACGTGGATTGGATTAATCTGACTCGGGACTGGGACAAATGGCGTGTTATTTTGCACACAGTGATGGAGTGTTGGATGCCATAAAATGTACAGAATTTCTTCACTGGCTGAAGAACTGTTAGCTTCTCAAGAACGACCGTGTTTCATGGAGTTGGTTGTACGTTAGGTATTTACACACATTAAACTTATCTCCAGGAACTGTGGTATGTAGCACATTTCATTCGCTACTTACGTCGAGTTATGACAGTGTCTGTCTTGACCAATTTGGCAACTTGTTTCTGTAAATGGCACATGCTGTACTCTGGCCTTTATAAAACTATTTTACAACAGCATTCTGCTATAACGAAAAGACCATTACTAAAACCGGTTTTCTTCAAGCTTGTCTGTCAGGTTCTTAAACACTTTATTTATTTTACCATTTAATGCAGATTTTTTTTTATAAAGGTTATTTTCAGTCAAAAATAGTGACTAGGCTATTGACTGAACAACCGAGAAATTACGGTTTAATTCCCAGCCGGGGGCTAGTAATTTTTTCTTCTCCACAATGTTCAGACCAGCTGTGGGTCTACACAGCCTTCCATTCAAAGAAAACTAGAGGCACTTTTCCTGGGAGTGCAGAGGCGAGTTCATGAAGCTACCAGTCACCTCCATCTAGTGCCGAGATAAAGTATGAGTGGAACTATATCTCCACTCTTCTTTCAGTCTTAACAGCATATATATGGACAACTTTACCTTTACTTACACTCTCACACACACACATGCATGTGCGCTGTATTCAGTTTTTTCTTGAAGGAAAAGTCGCAGTATTTTTTAATCAAAGGATGTAACTGTAAGTCAGTTTTAGGCTAATTTATTTCTTTAAAGGAAAAGATATTAATACTGCATACTGTTGCTTACTACCATATACAATCCCTGCACTATTTCTGCAATAGATACCCACTAATACAAGAACTTGCAACATAGAATGCTGATTTTTTCTCGTTTATTACGCTACCTTGAAGCGGGTTGGGGGGTGGAGTGGGAAGGGGAGTAGGAGGAAGGGGTGCTGTGTGTGTGTATATATATATATATATATATATATATATATATATATATATATATATAAGACAAGGAAAGAAATTATGAGACTTATACATAAGTGTATGTTCCGTTGAAAGTAAAGTTGATAATAGTCACAAGAAATGTGTGTTTAATTGGCTTGCACATTTTTTTAGTTTGATAATGAGTTTATGGGAGTTAGCGTTCTTTCTTATAAAAGTGTGTGAGAGCCTAATTAGGTAACGAGTGGGGCAACAGCAAAGACAAATAATGTAATGCTGTTTCTTGTTATGTAGAATGGCAGTGTTTCGGTTCAGTTGTTTTTGGATCAGTAGAGAAACATTCACCTTTGTGGTTTGCTTCCCTACTCTTTTACCGCAGAAGTGACACCGAAGTGTAACAAAATACTTTCTTCCACATTTAACCTGCAAATTAACTTCAGGACTGTAATACAGGCAGTCCTGCAATAGAAGTGGTACAGTCATGTAGGAGTTATCATCGCACTGCTGTGTTGTAGGTGGGTTTAGTACAGAGATGATGGCTATGTGCATGTTGTGTTGCTTTACCGCTATTCAACCTGCCGTTTTTGTGAGTCGTTATTAACGTCCAAAAACACGTAATCGACTTCAGTTGTGTTTGTAGGTGAGTGTTTTGCTGTCACTTTTTTGGATTCATCACACAACTGTTTCAATAATTTTCACAATGAAAACTCTAAATAAAAAACATATTTTTTTTTCCTTTAGGACTACAATAAGTGATCAAAAACTTTTGGGGAAAAGGTCAGTTTGAAAACTTAGACATAGCTGCAACGAAAACACTGGAATTAATAAAACTAGGGAATAATTATATGCATTTAATTTTGTGTAATTAAAGATGGAGTCTTAGTACTGGGTACAGGGTTGAGAAGATTGAAGGGTGAAATGTAATGGATGGAGGGAACTATATTTATTTGAACACAAGAGAGGCATTCCCGGGCTGAGTGCGTTATGTACAGATAAGTGTCACTATATCCCTAAATACATTAATTAATTAAAATAACAAAAATATTGACATGTTTAGGGACATTAAAATACAGGTTTTGTTAATGAGTTCATTTTTAATGCAACTGACATGTAATTGCTTTCTTCATCAAACACTATCATTACCAGTATTTGCTGTGGGTAGATGTTCACTTCCTAAACCATATATGTCAGTATTTAACCAACTTGATGCACAAAATTTGTTCACAATAAGTTGTATTTCATGTCTCTACATGTTTCGAGCACATGTGCTCGAAACATGTAGAGACATGAAATAAAACTTATTGTGAAACAAATTTTGTGCATCAAGTTGGTTAAATACTGAGATAAATATACTGAG
>Ga0123352_10005687_pt1 | contig 18869 bp, 17 predicted proteins | sample TergutLab28metaG_FD_89700 | JGI IMG/M metagenome (GOLD analysis project Ga0123352, IMG submission 89700) | Labiotermes labralis P1 segment gut microbial communities from Petit-Saut dam, French Guiana - Lab288 P1 | ecosystem: Host-associated > Arthropoda: Insects > Digestive system > Gut ... | reverse complement strand
TAGCCAATTTTTTGATAAATACTATTGGATGTAGGGTTTGCTAAGTCTGTGTACAGTACACATTTTGTATATCCTTTGTCTAGTGCAATTTGGCTAACCTGTGCTACGCAAGAGGAAGCATAACCTTTGCCGCGGAAGTATGGCGGCGTAAAAACTCTACCAATGCCAATAACCGTTTGCATTGCTCTTGAAAATCCTGCGATAGAAACAGGCATGCCCTTATCCTCTAGTACATAAACATTTTTTTCAGTTATATGGTAGCGATACTTTTCTGCGTCTGTAGGGATTTGCATTGTGGTGCAGCCGTAAGCTGCTGCGGCATAAAATCCTTCTGCCCAGAATGGGAAGAAGTACATATCCCTTTCCTCCAGTAAGCGCAGTGTGCCAATTTGTGGAATTGCTTGGTTAACTTTTGTAAGTTCGTATATGCGCTGGTCCATTGATACTTTAAATGTCATGCCTTTGCGGATAGTGTAGGCTTTAGCAAAAAAATTAGCCAAGGTTTTTTCGGCAATTACGCCGGGTATTGGGTGGCCGGCAATGCCGTCAATCAGGCAATCAATAGCGGCAGAATCTATTATATTATTTGTGGCGTATATGGCCAGGTTGTGGGGGGGTGTCATTATTGCGGTAATTTGTATTCCGGTTTCGTTAGAAACCGTTGCCATAAACCAATTTGTAGGATCGCGCCAGTCGGTTTTGTCCTTGCCCTCATTACCGATAATAATGTTACCTAGTGGAATGATGTTTTGCGCTTCGTAATCCATTAGCAAATCGTAGGTGGCATTGTAAAACTCATTTACGTTTTCGAATTTTTTGAACTGCACGTTGATTGCTCCTTTCTTTTTTTGCTTTATCGGTTTTTGTTTTTGCAATCGGGTGGTTTGGCAGTGGATTTTTTCGTCCATGGGCGCGCGGTCTTATAAGGGCCTTAGGGTCGTGACCGATTAAGTCTTTACGTCCGGCTTTTAAAAGTGCCGCTTTAACAATATTATAGTTTATAGGCAGCCGATATTGAATTAACGCCCGTTGTGTTGTTTTTTCTCGTTGGCTTTTGGGCACAAATACTTTTTCCATTGTACGCGGGTCAAGTCCAGTGTAGTACATGCATGTAGATAATGTCCCTGGTGTGGGGTAAAAATCTTGCACTTGCTCGGGTTTTTGTCCGGAGCTTTGCAGATATTCCGCTAGTTCAATTGCTTCGTTAAGGCCGCAGCCTGGGTGGCTGGACATGAGGTATGGCACTAAATATTGGTCCTTTTTTAGTTTGCGATTTGTTTCTTCGAATTTTTTTGCAAATGTTTTGTATCCGTCAAAACCGGGCTTACCCATTGTAGCTAAAACTTTATCGGAAACATGCTCTGGAGCTACTTTTAGCCTGCCGCTTATATGGTGGGCACACAACTCCTGCAGAAATTTATCACCCTTTGGGTCGGCAAGTACATAGTCGTATCGTATGCCTGAGCGAACGAAGACTTTTTTTATTTTAGGAATTTCTCTTACAGATTTTAAAAGTTTTAGATAATCTTCGTGGTCATAACGAAGGTTTTTACATGGGGTAGGGGTCAGACATTGTCGCTTACATGGTGCAGGTTGTTCTTTCTCCCATCGCTTGCAGGAAGGTATGCGAAAATTGGCAGTAGGGCCGCCGACATCGTGTATATATCCTTTAAATGCCGGGTCGTGGGTAAAATTTGTGGCTTCATTTATTATAGATTTATGACTACGAACTTGTATTAACCGCCCTTGGTGAAAGCTGAGCGCACAAAAATTACAGGCACCAAAACAGCCTCGATTACTTATTATGCTAAATTTTACTTCTTCTATTGCCGGTACGCCCCCTGCTTCTTTATACATTGGGTGATAGTCTCGTGTGTAGGGTAGGGCGTAAACCCGGTCTAGCTGCTGAGTTGTTAGTGGGTTTGCGGGTTTGTTTTGTACTATAAAAACATTGCCGTAGTTTTCTACCAATGTTTTTGCGGTTAAGTAGTCTGTGTTTTGGTATTGCAGCATAAAGCTTTTTGCATATTCCTTTTTTGATGTTGCTGTCGGTTCTTTAACCGCTTTAAATGCGGGCAAAATTATAGGTTCATCTAAATAAGAGATATCTTTTGTCTTAAAAACTGTGCCGGAAATAAAAATTAATTCCTGTACACTAAGCCCGCTTTCTAACGCTTCGGCGATTTCTATTATTTGGTTCTCGCCCATGCCGTAAACTAGTATATCTGCAGCGGAATCCAGTAAAATAGAACGCCGTACTGCATTATCCCAATAGTCATAATGGGCTAAGCGGCGCAGGCTTGCTTCTAGGCCTCCAATTATTATCGGAGTGTCTTTATAAACTTCGCGAATTTTATTACAATACACAATTGTTGCGCGATTTGGACGTTTGCCAAGCTGACCGCCTGGGGAATAAGCGTCTGTTTTACGCTTATGCAGGGACACCGAGTAATGATTTACCATAGAATCTATATTGCCACCGGTTACTAAAAAGGCGAGCTTTGGCTCGCCAAATTTGGTAAAATCATCGGTGGTTTTCCAGTCGGGCTGGGGAAGAATTGCTACTGTATATCCATGGGATTCTAATAGTCGGGCAATGATGCTTGCGCCGAAAGACGGATGGTCTACATATGCGTCACCTGTTATTAGAACAAAATCTACTTGACCTATGTCTTTTATTTCTTCTGCTGTTGTGGGTAAGAATGGCATTGTAATCTCCCAGCGGTCAAGCGCGAATGCTTGTATTCGCATTTGACCCTCAAATTTAGTGTGAAGCGACTTTCTTCACACTAATCATATCTCGGATTTTGTGTGTTATGTTCCCTCTTATAGTAATTATCTAAAGTGCTATAAGGGGGTGTTTCATATGCCATTGTCTCACAAAAAGGGTCTTTTGCGCAATGCTCAAATTCTATTTCTTCACTTATAATATTTGTAATATGCATACTGGCACCTGGGAAGGTAACACTTGGAGGTGCGGGGGCATAAATGCCTATAAGTGTTGCGCAGTAGCGGCGAAATTCAATTGTTGGCACTACGGTATCACTTATATTGGTTATGTTAAATGCTTCTTGGGGTGCGGTATGATGCCTAAGGGTAACTCTTAAAAGATGGGATTGAAAGGTGGCTGATGATAAATGGATTGTATAATCTATGTCATCTAAGAGTTTTAGAGTTACATCACGAACGGTTATGCGAGCGTATTGGGTATCTGTGGCAGGAATTATCTGTACCGTGGAGCCGTGTTCCGGAAATGCAAGTTCAATATCTGAGCCATCCATAATGCCTAAATTTATGGCAGTGTTAAAATTTTGTGCGTTTAGGTTTAAGCTGCCACCTACAGAAAAATAAGCGGGATTAGTAAAATCGTAAATGTAAATGTTATTATTGTTAGTGCCAACTATAGTAAGATTGCTGTGATTGGCAGAGATATCGGTTAGGATTAATGATGAACCGTTGCCAAGATGCAAATTTACCGGATGTGCAGGCGGAAAGTCGGTAATCAGTGATAACACTCTTGGGTTTGAGATGAAAATTTCTTTAATTATGCCGTCTTGGGTAACAATTTTATCATTGGGGGCCAATAAAGCAAGTAGGGCTTGTAAGTGACCATTTGGTTTCGGTAAAGTTTCATTGGGTCTAATTACTATTTGCTGTCCCAGGTCGTCGATAAAAGTTAGATTACCATAAGTGTCAAGTGTGATATAGCCTGTTGGATAAGTGGGAGGCTGGGTAGGGTGCTCGGTAGGCGGTTCTGTAGGTATTTGGGGCGTTGTAGTAGGCGGGGTAGGTTCTGTAGGGTCGTATGCTGGAGGGCGTAATGTTGGTGCGGTGGTTGCGGATATATGGGGTTGTGTAGGCATGGTGGTGATAGCGACTGTTGTAACATCTTCTTCAACTAAGCATGGCAGTATGTTAAAAATGGTGTTGTAACCTAAAATAGTATAGTTGTAGACATTGCCGCATCCAGTGATTTTTCCATAAGTGCCTTCTATCAACAAGTTTTCGACTTTACCATCTATTATTAGATTAAAATTTTCTGAAGCGGCTGTAACAGTTAGGTTCTCTATGCTTGTATTTTCTGTTGCAATAATGTTTATGTTTTGTGCAGAAACAATTATATTTGTAAATTGGCCGTTTAGATATATGATGTGGCCTTTGCTTATATATAGCATTGGTAGTGTACTGTGTGAAATGATGGAGGTATCGCCCCTTGCAATATGCAAATTAACAATGTCTATATCATTATTGGACAGGTAAAGTTTACCTGCGCCTTTTACTAAAAGCTTCTTTGCAGATACATTTGATAAGGAAGCAGACCCGCTGTATGCACCTTCGGTTATAAATAATTGACCACCAACTGCTACATTAGAAAGTGTTACTCCTGCCGTGTTTATTAAGGCATTTGTTGTAATTTCACGGTTTGTAAAATTACCTTGTTGGGAAAATATTGTACCTGTTGTACGCAGTAAGAGGGCAGAAGCTTGTGCATTTGTTATTTGTCCAAATGGGTCTAGCAGGCCAGAACAATGCCCATTTATAATGCCGGCATACACAAGTGCGGCAAACATTGGCTGATATAGTTCTGGGATTAGATTGTAATCTGCAAAGGGGTGCAGAATAGATTTATCTGCAGAAGGCAGCCGGAATGATTGTGCTATAAGCAATACCGCCTCAAGTCGAGAGACATAAACTTCCGGAGGATGTGTGTTGTGCGTACTAACTGTTCGCCCATGCAGACGATTCAAATGAGCTTCCAGTAATATGCGTGAAATAGGTGCATCTGGATGTATAAAAATAGTGTGTGGAGGCAACACATGGTAATTTATAAGTGTAGTGGTATAGTTGTCAGACCAATGAGTTTGTGAATTGCTTTGAGATTTTGTAACCGTTGGAATTGCAGCTAGTGTGATAGCTAGTGCCATGAGTGAAGCTGTAAGTTTTAATAATGAGTTCAATATGTATTCCTCTTCCTGTGTGAAATTTTTTAAAAAATTTGATGGATACAATTTGTTTAGTTGTAGCATTATCCAGCGAAAATTACCAGTACTAATTTGTCTTTTTTATAAGATTCAATTTTGGTTAAAATGAAGAAGAGGAACGGCACTGGCCGCTCCTCTTGTTTTATTCTCTAAATCGTGTGAAAAACTCTGACATTAAACTTGCACATTCATCTTCCATTATTCCCGAAATTATATTTACATGGTGGTTGAGTTTTGGTTCATTCAGTATGTTTAGTATAGATCCGGCAGCACCGGCCTTTGGACTTTTTGCACCATAAACTACAGTTGGGATTCTTGCTTGCACTATTGCACCTGCACACATTGGGCATGGTTCTATTGTTACGTAAAGTGTGCAATTTTCTAACCGCCAATCATTGAGAGCCGTGCATGCCTGGTCTATTGCCATTATTTCTGCGTGGTATAATACGTTTTTGCGCAATACCCTTTCGTTGGCAGCACTTCCTATAATTATATCGTTGTGAACAATTACGCAGCCGATTGGCACTTCATTCATATCAAAGGCTTTACGTGCTTGATTGAGTGCTCTTGACATGTATTTCAGGTGAACATCGTTTACATTATACGCGCTGTGTTCCATAAGTGTCTTTTAGATATACATCATGTGCGCCGCCTTCTACTAAGCTGGATGACGATATGCGGGTAAGCCTTGCATTTTGGTGGAAGTCGTCTATAGATAGTACGCCGCAGTTGCACATGGTGGCTTTAATTTTACTTAGTGTTATGTTTAAATTATCTCGTAAGCTGCCGGCATAAGGTACATATGCATCTACGCCTTCTTCAAAGGCAAGTCCGCCGCCGCCCTCGTAACGCTGCCAGTTGCGTGCGCGTTCTGTTCCTTCGCCCCAGTACTCTTTCATATAATTACCGCCTATCATAATGCGGTTGGTGGGGCTTTCATCAAAACGGGCAAAGTAACGGCCCTGCATGCAGAAATCCGCACCCATTGCCAGTGCAAGGGTTATGTGATAATCATGAACGATGCCGCCGTCAGAACAAATTGGTATATATATACCTGTCTCTTTAAAATATTCGTCACGTGCGGCGGCAACTTCAATTATAGCGGTGGCTTGTCCACGGCCTATGCCTTTGGCTTCGCGCGTAATACATATGGCACCGCCGCCTATGCCAACTTTTACAAAGTCTGCGCCGTTTTCTGCTAAAAAGCGGAAACCTTCCCGGCAAACTATATTTCCTGCGCCTATTTTTACAGTGTCCCCATAATTTTCCCGGACAAATTGGAGGGTGAGCTTTTGCCAGTCGCTAAAGCCTTCTGAGGAGTCGATACATAGTACATCTGCACCGGCTTCTACTAATGCGGGTATGCGTTCTTTATAGTCGTGGGTATTGATACCTGCGCCAACGGCATAGCGCTTTGCGCTATCCATAAATGCCAGCTTGTTTTCTTTGTCTGAGGCATAGTCTTTGCGAAAAACAAATGATGCTAAGCGGCCGTTTTTATCAATAACCGGAAGGGCGTTTAATTTGTTGTTCCAAATTAAATCGTTACACTGGGTTAGTGTTGCGCCTTCTTCTGCATAAACTAATTTTTCTAAGGGCACCATAAAGCTTGACACTGGCGTATCAAGCCCCATTCTGGTTATTCTGTAATCTTTATTGGTAACTATCCCAACAAAGCGGCCTTCGGCAGTTCCATCTTCAGTTACAGCCACGGTGGAATGGCCGTTTTTTTCTTTTAATTTTAAAATATCCCCAAGGGTTTGATTAGGACGAACATTAGATTCACTTGTTACAAATCCTGCTTTATAACTTTTAACACGGCGCACCATTGCCGCTTGACTTTCTATGGACTGTGATACGTAAATAAAAGAAATTCCGCCTTCTTTAGCCAGTGCAATTGCCATCTTGTCGTCAGAAACAGATTGCATTACGGCCGAAACCAGCGGAATGTTTAAAGAAAGAAGAGGTTCTTCCCCTTTTTTATGTTTTACAAGTGGTGCTTTTAAAGACACGTTTGTGGGAATACACTCTGTAGAAGAATGCCCCGGTACCAATAGGTACTCATTAAAGGTGTGTGATTCCTTGTCGTAAAAAAAAGCCATCTTCTGTCGCCTCCTTGGATTATATTTGCGGCAAAGCCGCTCTGTTTCTTTAGTTATCTATTTGCGCTATTATACGGATATGCATAAGAAAGGTCAAGCTTTGTGTAGATAGTTTTTCTGTTTAAAATTATTGCACCATCGTGGGTTTTATGATATTGTGACATAGTCGTAAACTATGTCTAGTAATAAGGAGGAAATTTCTTTGGCAAAGGTTTTAAAAACTGGAAACATGTCTAAATGTATTGGCTGTTTTTCATGTATGCTCGTATGTGCTGCAGTTAATTCTAAAAGTCATTCTTTTCAAAAGAGCCGGATAAAAATTCGCACATATGGTGGTGTTTCAGGCCAATTTACAGATACGGTTTGCCATGGCTGTGCAGAACCGGCTTGCGCAGAAGCTTGTCCGTCTGACGCGCTTTCTATAAGGAAAGGCGGCGGCGTATCCTTAAAAAAAGACGCCTGTATAGGTTGCAAGCGCTGTCAAAAAGTGTGTGCTATAGGTGCTGTGGGTTTTTGCGAAGATACAAAACTGCCGCTTATTTGCCACCACTGTGGAATGTGCGCGCGCTATTGTCCGCACCAGTGCATAACAATAGAAGATGTTGATGCTTAAAAAATTAATTTAATTCAACTGGTATGAAATCCGGACCAGTTGAAATTGCTTTACATTAAACTTGGGGTCAGATGCGAATAAAAGCATTCGCCCTTGGACGATGGGAGATTATTATGATTTATCAAAGAACAGTCCGGGTATTGTATATAGATATGGAACGTCAAAAAATTAAAATAGAAGAGCGTAGCGATCTTAACCGCTACATGGGTGGGGTAGGTATTGCGTCAAAGCTTTTAGAAGAAAATATGCATAAGGATTTGCCGCCACTGGATCCCGCGCAGCCGATTGTGCTTGCAATTGGGCCGCTTTCTACAATATATCCTGTTATAACAAAAGCTGTTGCAATGTTTATATCACCATTAACGGGGGAATTAGGCGAGTCTTACGCTGGTGGGCGATTGGCACTGAGTATGTTTGCATCTGGTTATGACGCAATTGTAATTTATAATAAGTCTGAACGTCCCAGTTATCTTACAATTTCACATAACGATGTTGATTTTCGTGATGCGCGTCAAATATGGGGTACAAACAAAGACAATGTTGGGCGTATTATTCGCTTTGAAGATAGGGACCATAGCGGTAAGCGTTCGATTATACGTATAGGTCCTGCTGGTGAAAATCAGGTTTCTTATGCATGTGTTACAGTGGATAGATATAGACATTTTGGCAGACTTGGCCTTGGAGCGCTTTTTGGTTCAAAGAATCTAAAGGCGATTAACCTTATTGGTGATCGAGAAATACCTATCGAAAATTTTAATCAGTATTTTAAAGTGTATCGCAAGATTTATGATATATGCGCACATTCAGACACGATGGCAAAGTACCATGATGTTGGAACGCCCATAAACGTAAAGCCTCTAAATGCCGCAGGAGGCTTGCCAACACTTAACCTGCGCCAAAATCGATTTGAACATGCCGACGAAATTAGTGGAGAAACATTTTCATCAGATCATCAAACACGCAAACTTGCTTGTGCCGGCTGCCCCGTTGGCTGCATACACATTGGACAATTTAGGCGGGAGTTTGCGGAAACCGGTCATGAATATGAAACAATTAATGTTGGCTACGATTACGAACTTATTTTTGCACTCGGCAGCAACCTTGGTATAAAAAGTCCAAAAGAGATTTTGGAATTAATTGAGGAAGTTGAAATTGTGGGCCTTGACGCAATGAGTACAGGTGTTGTGCTTGCATGGGCTACAGAGGCTTTGGAGAATGGAATAATTTCCGAAAAAGAAACCTTGGCTCCTTTAAAATTTGGGAGTTATAAAGAGTATTGTGATGCAATACATTACATTGCAAAAGCTAAAAACGAATTTTATATAAATTTGGGCCGTGGCGTTAGACATGCCGCATCTGTGTATGGTGGAGAAGATTATGCGATGCATATAGCCGGTAATGAAATGCCGGGTTACCACACGGGTTATGGGTCCCTTGTAGGTGTTGCTGTTGGTGCAAGACATTCCCATTTAGACAATGGCGGATATTCCATAGACCAAGAGTTAAAACCTGTGGATGTTGATGAAATTGTTGATAGATTGCTGAATGAGGAAATAGAACGTTGTATGCTAAATTCCTTAATTATTTGTTTGTTTGCACGTAAAGTGTATGACAGACAAACAATTATTGATGCATTTACAGCAATTGGTGTGCCAATGACAGCAGATGAATTGACTGCGGTATCAAAACGCGCATATGCCACAAAGCTGCGTATAAAAAAAGCACTCGGTTTTGATCTTAAAGATATACAGTTTCCAAAACGATTTTTTAAGACTCCGACCATTGGTGGCATGATGGATGAAAATATTGCCAGAGAAATATTAATGAAATATCGTGAAAAGATAGAAGCGTTAGAGAGGTATGAATGAAAATTTCTGTTGGGGTAGGCAGCTTTGCGGATAAGTATTGCAAGCAAGGTAACTACGATGTTGAGCTGCCCAATAAGTCAACTATTACAGATGCAATACGCGCTATTGGACTGCCTAATGATATTGTTGGAATTGCGATAGTCAACGGCATTGCCGTGCGAAAAGATTTTATTTTAAACGACAAAGATGTAATTATATTGCATCCACCCATTGTAGGCGGATAAATTACATGGTAAAATGTAATTAGGGTGATGTGTATGGTAGATAAAAAAATAATAAACGAGCAGCAGTACAGCGATATTTTAGATATTATACTCGCGTTTAATCGTGAGGTTAGGCATAGCAAATTGCTGGATGTTTTGCTGACTAAAATGATGGGGCTTACTAATTCTGATGCCGGAACCCTGTATCTTTCAAGAGATGATAAGCTTCATTTTCGTATTGTAAAAAATATGTCTCTTGGTATTGATAAGTCTATGGATGATATCGGTGAATGGCCGCCTGTAAGTTTGGATGCATCTAATATAGACAATATTAGTGCCTATGTTGCACTTAAGCGAGAAGTTGTTGTAATAGACGATGTTTATGCAGACACGCGTTTTAATTTTTCCGGTCCCAAAAATTACGATACGCTTACTGGGTATCGTACGCGGTCTATGTTAGTACTTCCCCTTGTTTCTCATGGCAAAAATGGTCCGGAAGTTATCGGTGTTATTCAGCTTGTAAACGCAAAAAATCGTGATACAGGTGCAATATCTCTGCATACTATTAATGCAGATGTTTCTGTGCTTACCGCCATAGCAAATATTGCAGCGGGTATTCTTTCCAACTCTTTGTATGCGCAAGAAACCACTTTATTGTTCGATTCCCTTATTGATGTCACTACACAAGCTATAGATGAGCGTTCGGCCTATAGTAGAGATCATACGCAAAATGTATCTAAATACTGCCGTGCATTTGCCGAGTACTTAAATAATTGTTTTAAACCGGGGGATAAATACTATTTTTCAATTAATGATGTAGAAGAATTAGCGCTTGCGGCTCTTTTACATGACATAGGCAAAATTATAACACCATTAGAAATAATGGATAAGTCAGATCGCCTTGGTTTGAGAATGAATGATATATGCTACCGTTTTACAATAAAAATGTATCAGCTCGAAATAAGCTACTTAAAGGGCGATATAACTTATGAAATGTTTGTTGGTGAAAAAACATATGTAGAAGAATCCCTATCATTAATAGAGTATATAAACGACGCTAATTTGCTGGAAGATGAACATATCGAAAAAATCTGTGAAATGAGTTACATGACATATCATACCCTAGATGGTGAAACAGTACCACTGCTATCTGCGGAAGATTTGGACTCCTTATATATTCGTTATGGTACGTTAACTGCCAAAGAGCGCAAAATTATGGAAAATCATGTGGTTATAACCGGACGATTGCTAGATAGGATTACATTTCCTGACCGCTATAAGCGTGCTCCAATATGGGCAAGGAACCATCATGAATTTTTGGATGGTACAGGATATCCTGAAAAGCTCAAGGGTGATGAAATAGATATTGGATCACGGATCCTAACAATTGTTGATATATTTGAGGCGTTAATATCAAATGATAGGCCTTATAAAATTGGTATTTCTATAGATAAATCCCTTGAAGTATTGGCAAAAATGGCAAATGACGGACAATTAGACATAGAGCTTGTACAACTTTTTTGCGAAAGTAAGGTGTGGGAAGTATTTAAGTTTTAACTTTCTAATATAACTGTAAATGGGCCATCATTGATAAGTTCGACTTGCATATAGGCACCAAATATACCATGGGCAACTTTTCTAAAATGAGGAGTTGCCTTTTTTATGAAGTAATCGTAAAGGGATTTTGCAATGTCGGGTGGTGCGGCCTCCGTAAAGCTTGGACGTGTTCCTTTACGACAATCCGCATAAAGTGTAAATTGGGAAATCACAAGCAATTCTCCATCTATATCGCTTATACTTAAATTGGTTTTGCCTTCCGCATCGGGAAATAATCGCAGTTTTTTTATCTTTTCAATTGTGCGGTCTATGTCTTCATATGTGTCGGAGCTGCCAATTCCTAGTAATAGTACATATCCTCGGGCAATTTGCCCTACAGTTTCTCCATCAACTTTCACAGTACCGTTCATTACTCTTTGTAAAACAATTTTCATATTCTCACCAATCTTTTAAATTTGTGTATTTAAACCTTTCCTTTTTGGGCGTACAGTGGTATAGTCATTTTAATAAGAATGTGTCGGGGGTTTTGTTTGGAGGTTTTATTTAAATGATACTTTACTACACCTATAAGCAAAAGACAAAGGTTTTTGCCAATGCATTAAGCGATGTTTTAAATTTGCCTACCTATGAATTGATTACAGACTTAAACAATAAATCTGATTTTGGGTTTATATTTAGGGCATTAAAGCTGACTTTTACAGGTAAAACATGTCCAATTAACAATATGCCGGAATCTGTTGCAAATGAAATTTATGTATGTAGTCCCATATGGGGTGGGAGAGTTGCCGCACCTGTAAAATATTTTTTGGAAAATATGAACTTGAAAGATACAAGGGTTAATCTTATTCTAACGGCGAGTTCTCCTACAGAAAAATATAAGCAAAATGCAGAAGCGTATTTACGAAAAATTTTATGTATACCTGGTGATGTGTATTTGTTCCTTACATCAGACAAGTTTATGCCTGATAGGGAAGTACTTGCGGAACAATTGCGTGGTGTGTTGGAGTAGACATGGTAGTTGCTGCACATACTTTAGGTTGTAAGGTTAATAAATGCGATACAGATGCTTTGCTTGAAAGACTTTCGGATATAGGTTGTATTATTTGTAATTTTAATCAGGTAGCCGATATATATATTATTAATACTTGTACTGTAACCCATACAAGTGACAAAAAATCTAAACAAATGATGCGTCGTGCCAAAAGGCAAAACCCAAACGCGCTGGTTGCAGTGTGTGGCTGCATGGTGCGCAATACCAATGCTGATACATTTGATGCGGATTATGTTTTTGATGCGCGCAAACCTGAAGATTTTATTGCAAAAATAGCTGAGTTAAATCGCATAAAGGTAAGTTCATATAAACACAATAACACTACATGTAATTTGCAATCTCGTACCCGGGCATTCGTAAAAATACAAGACGGATGCGATCGTTTTTGTGCTTATTGCATAGTGCCGTATGTGCGCGGAAACCCTAAAAGCCGTTATGTGCAAGATATTATAACAGAAGTTGAAAATTTGATTTTATTGGGTGCGCAAGAAATTGTGTTAACTGGTATACAAGTGGCTTCCTATGGGGAAGATACGAAAGATGCTACGCTTTCATCACTTATAAATCAATTATCGGCCATTCGCCGTTTAAAACGTTTGCGCTTAAGTAGTATAGAACCCTGTGCAGTAAATGAAGAATTTTTGGCTGTAGTTGCTTCTTCCCAAGTGTTGTGCGCTCATTTTCATTTGTCATTACAAAGTGGAAGTGATGCAACCTTAGAAAGGATGAATCGCCGCTACACATCTGCACAATATGCAAACAAAATCGATACTTTGCGCAAAATTAATCCGAATATTGCATTAACTACAGATATTATAGTTGGTTTCCCGGGTGAAACGGACGAGGAATTTAACGAGAGTTTAGAATTTGTGCAAAAAATAGGCTTCTCTCGCATACATGTTTTTGAATATTCCATGCGAGTAGGAACTGTTGCTGCAACATTGCCTAATCAAGTTCCGGATAAGGTAAAATCGGAGCGGGGTTTAGCAATGCGTACAGTTGCGGCAAAACTACAAGAGGATTTTTATATGTCGCAAATAGGCAAGATAGTGCCTGTTTTGTTTGAAACTGAAAAAAATCCGGGGCAATGGATTGGATATACAAGCAATTACTGTCCGGTGGAAATAATTGAACCAAATAATAAGCAAAACCTAGCCAATACTATTATTGAGGTGGAAATAATCGCTAGCACACAAGATGGTTTGGTGGGAAAAATAGGAGGCTGTTTGTAATGCGAAACACTGAAACTCAAAGGTTTGGCGCGTATAAGCATGAAACACGCAATGAAGTAAGAGAAATTTTGGAGGATGTATATATTGCACTCCAAGAAAAGGGTTATAACCCCTTTACGCAAATTGTTGGGTATATTCTTTCCGGTGATCCTACATACATCACCAGTCATGCAAATGCAAGAGTACTCATTGGCAAACTAGAAAGAGATGAACTTCTGGAAGCAATGGTTCGCGAGTTTTTGCGTGAGGTGCTGTAAGGCGGAAACCAACGTGCGTTTTTTGGGTTTAGATTTTGGCGATAAAACCATTGGCGTAAGCGTAAGTAACCTTAGTGGAAAGGTAGCCACAGGCGTTACCACACTCACTAGAAAAGACGAAAATACACTTCGTCCAAATTTAAAAGAGTTAAAAGCCATCATAAGAGAATATGGCATCACTCATATGGTTATTGGCTATCCAAAACACCTAGATGGCAGGGACTCTCCACGTTGTAAAAAAACTTTGGTGTTTAAGGAAAAGCTTAATCGCTATTTTAAATCCATTCCTGTTGAACTATGGGATGAGCGTTTAAGCACGCGTGCTGTATCGCGAGAATTTGAAGGCAGTTTGGAAAAGTATAAAAAGCATGTAGATGAAATGGCGGCTGTGTATATTTTGCAAGGATTTTTAGACAGAGCGGCGTTGCAAACCGCAGTACCAAAATATAAAAGGAGAAAAAGTATGGAAAATGAAGAAAGTGTAATCGTACTATACGATGAAGATGGCGATGAAGTTAAGATGCAAGTTTTATCGAGCCGTCAAAACGAAACCGGGACATATGTACTTGTAGTAGAAGAGGGCGAAGGGGATGCAGAGGTATTGCATTTTAAGCTTATTGAAGATGATGCGGATGATACGATTTTTGAATTAGTTGATGAAGAGCATGCAGAGTTTGATGCTGTACTTGATTTGTTTAAAGAGGATTATGAAACGTTAGGTGTAGAAATTGAAGACTTCGAAGTGTGAGACCATGGCGACTGATACAAAAGTACGTAAAACACAGAGTACAGAGCGTAGGCGGGTATCCAAAAAGGAACAACCGCACCCAATTAACAAGGAGGCACCCTACTTGGCAGTAACAAGAAGAGGTAAGTTAAAAGTTTTTTCCCTTGGTGGCCACGGCGAGGTTGGAAAAAACATGACCGTACTTGAATACGGTAATGATATAATAATTATAGACTGTGGCGTTGCATTTCCTCAGGACGAAATGCTGGGTATTGATTTAGTTATTCCCGATTTTACCTATTTAGAGCAAAATAAAGAAAAAATACGCGGAATATTTTTAACTCATGCACATGAAGACCATGTTGGATCGGTACCGTATCTTTTGAAGGAAATGAAAGCTAAGTTATACGGAACAAAACTAACTTTGGGTTTGGTGGGCAATAAATTGCGGGAGCATGGGCTTTTTAACCAAACAGAGACAGAAGTTGTTGCACAGGGCTCTACAGTGAATGCTGGCTGCTTTAGGGTAGAGTTTATACGCGTGAACCATTCTATTGCAGATGCTGTTGCGTTTGCAATAACAACACCGGTAGGTATGGTTATACACTCCGGCGACTTTAAAGTAGATTTTACACCTATACAGGGCGAGCATATTGATTTACAGCGTTTTGGTGAACTTGGCAGAAGAGGTGTAAAGTTATTTTTATGCGAAAGTACAAATGTACTTGCAAAGGGCTACACCATGTCCGAACGTTCTGTTGGACAAATGTTTGAACGTGTTTTTGAGCAGTCTCCAACCCAGAGGCTTATTATTGCGTGCTTTTCTTCCCATATAGACCGTATACAGCAGGTGCTGCATTCGGCGGCACAATATCGGCGCAAGGTGTTGTTCCTAGGTCGAAGCATGGTAAATGCAGTAAAGACAGCAATCGAACTTGGATATTTAACAGCAGCGCCGGGGCTTATTATCGAACTTTCGGAGCTTAGAAATTATACGGATAACCAGCTTGTAATCATAACTACTGGCAGTCAAGGAGAGCCACTGGCTGCATTATCCCGGATGGCGGCATCTGACCATAGGCAAATTAAAATAACTCCAAGTGATAAAATTATCATTTCTGCAGCACCAATTCCTGGTAATGAAATACTAGTATCCCGGGTTGTTAACGAACTTATGAAGCATGGTGCCGAGGTTATATATGAGGGATTGACCGAGGTTCACGTTTCGGGCCATGCACGGCAAGAAGAGTTAAAGCTTATGCATGCTTTAGTAAAACCTGAATTTTTAGTACCTGTGCACGGCGAATTTAGGCACCTTATCCATCATAAGGATCTTGCAGTTTCCATGGGCATGCCTAAGGAAAATATTTTTGTAATGGAAATAGGGCAGGTGCTTGAAATTGGCTCTAGAGGTGCAAAGATAACAGGTACTGTACCGGCTGGGCAAATTTTAATTGACGGAATTGGCATTGGCGATGTGGGTAATGTTGTTTTGCGTGACAGAAAATTGCTCTCGGAAGATGGATTTATTATTGTAGCTGTGGGTGTAAGTATGCATGATGGCGGATGCCAGATTGTATCTGGGCCGGACTTAATTTCGAGAGGATTCGTATTTGTTCGTGAATCAGATGATTTAATGTCTGGTGCAAAATCTGTAGTTTCTGATACGCTTTTTGAAATGGAACAAAAAAATACTGCGGATAAGCAGTATATTAAGAACAAGATAAAAGAAGACTTGAGAGAATACATTTGGCAAAAGACCAAACGTAATCCTATGATTTTCCCAATTTTAGTAGAAGCTTAAGCTTTACGGATGCAAATGTGAATGCGAGCACTCTCGCTTGGGTTATGGATGCAAAAATGAAGTTGAGATAAAGTAATACAGCAGTACGGCAAGCAGTAGGGCAGCAATAGTAAGCACAACTTTTCCTACTGCTATTTTGCGGCGATTGCGTTTAATACGGGCTTTTTTCCGTGTTGCGACAGTTGCCGCCTTTTTATGTGTGTTAATATCGAATGTATCTTCATCAAAAGTTAATTTTTTTATAGAATTATCATCCATGGCTATTCTCCTTATACATAGACAATTAACCTGAAAGGCGACTTAAACTTTGTCTGTTTTCAAATAAATTGCTATACTACCGCAAGTCCTTTGTGAATAGTATACCATATGATGGAAATTAGGTAAAGTAAATAAATTGCATGGACTTAACAATTTCTTAATAATATTTTCATTAAAATGTAATTTATGCTTGAAAATTTGATCTATCTATGATAATATCTTTTCAAGAAACTAAATAAGGCAAAGGATGTGCTATTTTATGTTCCTTAAGCACTTTGTAAAAGATAACACACGTCCATCTGTAAAGAGAGTTAGTCAACTAATAGATAAAAGATCACATAAGCAAAAAAAATATATCTCACTCATGGTTGTTCCTTCGTACAGTAATGGTAAAACACGTAGTATTCGAATTCCAAGGGCTATACTTCATGGTGTTATTATGTGTATGTTAGTTGTTACTGCGGTTGTTTCAGGTCTTTCATTGAGGGCTAATTACTTTAGAGATGTTGCTTATGGCCTTGATGCCACACTGAGTGAGACTGAAGCAGAGTTTTATGAATTTCGCTCAACTGCCGAACAAGTACAGCATAATCTGATAGATACGGCTTCTCAAATATATTCAGAACTTAATGAAAGTGAATATCGCGCACAGTATGCTTTAAATGAACAGGCACGTCACCATCAAACAGAATTGGAAGTTATTCTAGAACAAGTTGAAGAAATAGAAAGAATGATTCGTGAATTTGATGAGGAACGCCAGGCTGTTATTGCCGGTTTAAGTAGCCGTGCTGATATAATTCCCCCGGTAGCAGGTTTGCTTAGGGATCTTGAAGCGTCTGAGGCGGAGCTTCGCAAGTTGTCGTTGCTTCATGCACCCCTTGAAGAAGCCGAGGTCGTTGGTATTGCTTTATTAGGCGGCGTTGGTTATGTTGCCGTAACTCACTGTACTGTGCAGGAGCATTTACAGCTTTTGGTTAGTGAACTTGAAGTACAGCGTAAACTCATGCAAAATCTTGAATATTACAGAGAACAGATGTATGAGTATCTGCATAACTTCCCAACACTATGGCCTATAGTAGGGGAAATATCTTCTGGCTTTGGATGGCGTAGAAACCCAACAGGTGTAGGTAGCGAGCACCATAGGGGTGTAGACATTCCTGCAAGAACAGGTACACAAATTCGTGCCGCCGGTGGTGGGATTGTAGTTTACTCTGGTTGGCGTAATGGATATGGGCATACTGTTATGATAAATCATGGTAATGGTATTGTTACATTATACGCGCATAATTCTCGTAATTTAGTAACAGTAGGGCAGCATGTTGGGCGTGGTGATATTATTGCACATGTAGGCAGTACAGGACGTACAACAGGCTCTCATTTGCACTACGAAGTACAGATTAATGGCGAGGCCGTAGATCCAAGGCCTTTTATGCGAGAACTTCATTCATGATATATTAATTAAGATAATCGGAAACGAGGACAAACAATGGCTCGGTCACGTACGTTAGATGAATTTACAAAACCAACAGGCACGGTTATAGGCGAAGGGGTTACAGTGCACTCGGCTCGTTTTTCTAGTGATGCTGGTGAGTCTATGCGAATTGATGGTACTTTAATTGGTGATGTAGAAATTGGTGGTGTGTTAAACGTTAGTGATACTGGCCATGTTGATGGTAATATAAATGCGGGTTTTGCGCGTATTGCTGGGCGTGTTACAGGTAATATTCAATGTAAAAATGCATTACATTTAACCACTACAGCAGATGTTGTTGGAGATATTTTGACAACTACGCTTATTATAGATGATGGTGCCGTTTTGCTAGGGCGCTGCCAGACTAATACATCTGTAAGTGGTGAAGTGGTTGGAGCGATTGGCGTTACTTATTCGTAAATTTTATGTTTTGTGAAATTTGTCGTAAAAAAATTTTTACTTGACACTGTTATGTGAAAATGATATAATCTCCTTCGTTGAGCAATTAATGGCCCGTTGGTCAAGCGGTTAAGACACGGCCCTTTCACGGCTGAAACAGGGGTTCGATTCCCCTACGGGTCATTCCGAAGTAATTTAAGAATTGTGCGTGTTTTCTTCGGTGAATACGCATTTTTACTTTGTTTGTGTGTGTTTGTACTATATGTGGCGCCATAGCCAAGTGGTAAGGCAGAGGTCTGCAACACCTTTACCGCCGGTTCAAATCCGGCTGGTGCCTGAGTTAAG
>Ga0123352_10005685_pt1 | contig 18872 bp, 21 predicted proteins | sample TergutLab28metaG_FD_89700 | JGI IMG/M metagenome (GOLD analysis project Ga0123352, IMG submission 89700) | Labiotermes labralis P1 segment gut microbial communities from Petit-Saut dam, French Guiana - Lab288 P1 | ecosystem: Host-associated > Arthropoda: Insects > Digestive system > Gut ... | reverse complement strand
TAGCAGCAAGCGTCGAAAATGAGACCATCATATCTCTTGCTGGCTTGTCTGAGCATGCCTTCGAAAGTGAATCCGCATTTTTCAATAACCCGCTTAGCGCGAGTGTTAAAAGATTTATGGTATGTGGATACCAAGTCGAGCTTCATATCGTCAAACGCGTGGGAGATGGCTTGTTTGCTTGCTTCTGTAGCTATTCCTTTGCCCCAGTAATCTGCAGAAATTACGAAGCCAAGCTCTTTCACGCTGATGTTAGGTCGCTTGCTGTCTTTGTGAAGCCCCACTGTACCGATTACCTTGTTGTTTTCTTTCAGTACAATCGCCCATACGTCATCTTCTTCAATGAAATACTGAATGATTTTCAGGGATTCCTCGCGGCTTGTATGCGGCGGCCAGCCTCCGTTCAGCCCCACCTCGGGGTGCTTCGCATATTCGTAAAAATCGTCCGCATCATCCAAGCTCCATGCACGTAAAATCAAGCGTTCTGTTTCCAATGTTTTCATGCTTCACCTCATCATATTGTTATGTCAAATCTTTTCAAGCCTTACCAGCACATAGTACGCCACCAGCCCTGTTACGAACCCTGCAACTTGCCCGGAAATTATCAGTGCGGGCAAAAACATGAGCAAGCTCGCGCTTTGTACAACCATCGAGGCAATAATTATTTGCCCGATGTTGTGAAACACTCCGCCAATTACGCCCACGCCGATTACGCTGAATACCCCAAGCTTCTTGAAGAGTATCATCGCGCCAAGGCTGAGCATTCCCCCGGCGAAACTGTATATAGCACTGCCAACGCCGCCGAACAACACCGCAAACAGCAGTATCCGCAAAGTCTGAACAGTTAGAGCTTCCTTTGCTCCGAAACGGTAGAGCGAGATAATTATAATGATATTTGCCAGCCCAAGCTTTACGCCCGGCAGAGGAACAGGCGCTGGCAGCAGCCGTTCAAGAAAGCTAAGCATCACGGCAAACGCCGCAAAAATCCCCAGTAATGCAATTGTCCTTGTACGCGACATTTCCATATCTCTCATCAGCACTTTCACCGCAGGATAACATCGTGTTCGCTTTCATCAGCCGAACGCACTTGAATAACCACCCGATTCGGCAGGCACACTATCGTCTGCCCGGAGTACCTAACCGGAGCATGGTGCAAGCAGTGCTTGTCGGGGCAGTTTGCCTCAATCATTTTCGCGCTTCCGCCGCTTATCTGCACAATATTCAGTAAGCCGCCGCTTTCAACGGTATGCACTGTATCGAGTCCAAGCTCCAGCGTTGCAACAACCTCGCCGTGCTGTATAACCTCGACAAATCCTCCGCTTGTGCGCAGCATCACAACAGCAACCATCACGGCAAACGCTATGGCAGTCAATACTATAATCAGAGCAATGTCTGCCTTGCGTATAGCTGAAATTATGCTCGCCTCCTCTTACAAATCACCTAATTATAACGTAATTCGCGTTATTCATCAACTACTTTCCTTTACAAATGGAAATATCTCTGATATAATGCACAAGAATGATTTACGAAGTGGAGGTTCTGACCTTGGAAAGGGAGTTTTGGCGCGAAATGATTAAAGAAATATTTAGTTGGGTCAAGTTCTTTACTATAGTTCTTGCTTTTACATTGTTTTTCAACTTCTTCGTAATAGTTAACGCTGTAATCCCTTCCGGCTCAATGGAACCGACAATCATGACCGGCGACCGCATAATCGCGTTCCGCCTTTCGTATATGTTCAGTGAACCTGAACGCCACGACATCATCATCCTGCCAAATCCTGATGACCCACAGGGCGACCTTTTCATAAAGAGAATCATCGGTATGCCCGGCGAGGAGATTCAAATCGAAAACGGTCGAGTGTATATCACACCCCCGGGATCTAATCAACGCGAGTTTCTTTACGAATCATTCCTGAATCCCAACGACCCGCCTCGAGGAAATTTCGGCCCTGTAACCGTGCCGGAAAATTCGTTCTTCCTGTTGGGAGACCACCGCAACAGCTCGATGGACTCACGCCACTGGATTAACAGATTCCCCAATGAAGACGATATACTGGGCAAAGCCATTTTCAGATACCTGCCTAACGTCAGAGTTTTACGATAACTAACCAACCGCAACTATACAACGCGAAGTGTGTCATACACCTTCGTGTTTTATTTTGTTCGGCGCAAAATTTTTCATTTATGGTAATTTGTGTGAATAACAAAAATTTCTTCGGTAATAATACTTACTGGAGGTGTAAATGGATGAATAACAAAGATCCGAATGAAAGTCTCTTCAGCAGAAGGGGGTTCTGCACAGCATTGTACGCGTTTCTCGCTGTTGCGATTATAACAACTGCTGCGTTTTCCCTGCACAATCTTACAAGCTACACAGGCAATGATTTTGGGCAGCCTGAGACGCAGATTGACCACGCACAGCTTGAACCCGTAGGCGTAAATTATGCTGTAAGCTATCTTGATCAGCAGGCACTGGAGGAAGAGCTTGCGCTGCGCAGAAACCGCCCAACTCCAACCCCAAGTCCGCCGCCTGAGCAACAAGAGCAACCGGGCGCACCCCCGGGAGCGGCACCTGCCCCAAGGGTAACGCCTGCACCTGCTCCAAGCCCTGCTCCGGCTCCTGAAGCTCAAACACCTGAGCGAACTCCGGAGACACCTGCCCCAAGCCCTGCGCCGCAAGTTGCGCCGCAAACGGACGGCGCACCCTCCGGGCAAGCGGTTCAAGACGGAGTAAGCCCATATCTGTTCGAGTTCTTTGACATTTCACAGCGAATGGAATGGCCCGCCCTTGGCGAAGTCGTAATGGGATTCAGCCCGGACCGCTTAATCTACGACAGAACCCTCGACCAGTACAGAACCAACGATACCATCAGCATAGCGGCAGAAATGGGTTCGCAAGTGCTGGCGGCCTCGGCAGGTATAGTTGAATTCGTAGGTAACACACACGAGCGCGGCAATTATGTTGTAATCAACCATGGTAACGGTTGGGTTACTACATACGGTCAGCTACAAGACGGTGTGTTAGTAAGAGCAGGAGATGTTGTCAGAACCGGGCAGCCCATCGGAGGCATCGGAAGCCCAACGATTTGCAGCGTATTACTTGGTAACCATGTAAACTTCAGAGTTGAGAACAATGGGGTTGTCGTAGACCCGCGAACTGTATTGAGGTAAGATTTTTAAGATTATACTAACTACCGGAAAGGAAGATATCATTGCCAAATGTAAACTTGCAAGAGCTTAACTCTATCAGAGAATGTGTAGGCGCGCACCAAACAACAGCGGCCAAGCTTAACGATTTTGCAAGCAAATGTACCGACCCGCAAATCAAGCAGATGTTTTCGCAGGCTTCAACACAGGCAACACAAGCAGCGCAAAAGTTAACGCAAATGCTGTAACCGATTACTAATGAACGGAGGATTGACACATGCAGGAAAAAGATATGGTTAACGATATTTTAGGCGGCACAAAAGCAAGCCTCGGCAACTACACAAAAATGATTGTGGAGTGTTCATGCCCGAACTTGCGCCAAACATTCCAGCAAATGCGAGACGGCGACGAGAAATTCCAGTACGATCTGTACAAACTGGCAGAGCAAAAGGGCTACTACAAGCCTTCATCCGCAGCGTCGCAGCAGGAGGTAACATCGGTAAAGACTGCGCTTAGCCAGGCTCAGTCAGCGTCAATGATGTAATACCAAGTTAACAGGGACACGATATATCGTGTCCCTACATAATTATCGGGTTAATCGTTCGGTTGTAGGGCAGGGGCTTGCTCCTACCGTCATCATTACTGAGCTTTGATTGCGGGCGACTAATAGTCGCCCCTACAACTGAGCCTGCTCCGGGATTGGTTCGGGGTCATTGCAGCTTATGTACAAAAGTGAGAACTTCGCTGAATTGCGATATCCTCACATTTTTATTGCCACTACACGGTTATATCCGATAATACGGGCATCTGCCCATTGCCGGCATAAACTCCATGCTGCCAATCATACTGCCGGTGTAGGTTAAATCTACCAGGTTCGACAAATTATTGAGTCCGCACTTACCTTCTTGCTGATATGAACAATTCTCTGTACAATTAATATTCATGCTCTCACTCCTCCTAAATTTTTCGAAAATACCAATATACTTAGTATGCCCTAGGATTTGTGATGTATAACACTTCAAGAAGCAATACAAAATTTGCCGCAAAAAAACACTCTCTGACGTTAGGTCTCAAAGAGTGTTATCTTTATGTGCAGCCGAACCGCTTAAAATTCCATGCTTTCAAGTATATTTACAGCCGATGCCACCAGTTGCGGGCATACTTTATGTGCTTCTTTTCCGGCCGGTGTACTGTGGTCGCTTGGGCAACGTATATCGACGCCCAGCAAATCTCGGCATGTCACAGCTCCGTTCGCATCTCTGAACTTCTCGATAAACTCGTAGGACTTTTCATTGCAGTACCCTTTTTGCTCAAAATCGCCTTTGGTATGGAATCCGCATTTCAAACCGATAACCATTATCGCGCCTGATACAACACCACAGATTTCACCGCAGCGCACTCCACCGCCGAATCCGTTGGCGAGTTTAAGAGCGGTATCCATATCCAATCCCGCTTCTTCACAGAATGCACCAATTACAGCTTGGCAGCAGTTATAACCGTTTGCAAATAACTCAAGCGCGTTTTCTTGTTTTGTAAGCATAATACTCTCCACTCCGATACCACAAATCAGCGATTTTCAAAATATTCGATATTCGCATGAATCAACGACAGCATATGTACTACAGCTTCATCCATCCAAGCTGTATAAAGCCTGCTATCCCGTTCTGCTATCCACGCCGCCTCACGCTCCCAACGCGCAAGTGCTTCCTCGTACAAATCGTCATCTGCAGCCCTAGCCTCTGCAACCCTGCTCCCAATAAGAATAAGCAGATAATCTATCCCATTATCACCAAACCTATATTCATCGTTCAATGCAAGCAAGAAATCTCGCGTAAAAGGAGATCGAAATGCGCCCATGACCTGATTTGCTCTTGCTTCTATAATTTCAATTTCCGCATCTGAAAAAATGGCTTCATGATATCCAGCGAAGTCGGCCAGTATATGGCTAATCCTATGACCTGTGAGTGAAATTGGCGGTGATTCGGGTTCATCTGTAAATGCTTGGTAAATTGCCAGCGCAGCTATAATTAATAGTATGGATACTAGTGCAAATGCCCTCACCATTTATCGAGTTCCGCGCTCGACAATTTCATTAATCGGAGACTGTGTCACGTTCTCACTCACAACTTCGGTATCTGTGATTATGTTATTAACCCGCGTGATATGTGTGGTAACTTCTCTTATTCCGACCTGCCCCTGTTGAACAACCTGGCGGAACGTACTTTGCCGCGTTGGATTGTAGATGTTGTCGCTGCCATACGGTTCTTCCTCGGTTGCAGTATGGACTTCAACGCTGCGTACGCTTACAAGAGGTGCCGAATAAACAACGTTTAGGACTTGCCCCGGCGTCAGCCCCGGGTTCGCCGGCGGAACATCAGGATTAGCGGCAAACAGCGCATCAAGTGTCATTCCGAAACGCGACGCTATTACCGACATGTTCTCTCCGGGCTGCACGGTATAATGCATACTCGTCTCTTGCTCCCGGCTGAGCCGCGCGGCAACTACTTCTACCGTCTGTAAATCCTCCAAGCTCATGAAACGGCTGCTAATCGTTACTTCTTCAACAAAGCCTGCCGGTGATAAAAGCTGCGCACCATCCGGCACAAACCTTTCAATAACACTGCTAAGCACACTATCAGCCGCTTCACGTGTTCTCAACGCACCCATATCCTCGCCGTTAACTGATATTACAAATCCCTCCGCTTGGAACGTCACGTTATCTTGTATTAGGGTTATCATCTCGATTCGCGGCATAATATCAGCCGCAGGCGCACGCGCCGGCTCTGCGGTAATTGTTTGATCAAGCCGAACATCTGTGCCGCTGGTCATCGCGAATATTGCCGTTACCTGTGACGTCAACTCACTTGCGGTAGTATCACGCTCGGCAATAAAACCGATAGATTCTCCGCCCACAAAAACCTCCAGCGAATTATCAGCCGTGAAGAACCAAAACGCGAATGCCCCAGCAGCCACCGTAACTGCTACGGCAATCAGCAAACCCACTTTCGATTTGCGCCACAATGCGGCAAAAAAACCAAGCACAGCAAGCAAAATTCCCGAGAATACAAAACGTCTGCGCGGGCGTTTACCCCGTGGCGACATAGGCCTATTCGACCGTTCAGGCTTACTTGTCTTCTCTGTCCTGTCCGAAACTTTACTTTCCTGCCTGCCTCTGCGCTTTTGATCGTTGTACTTGCGGAGAGAGCTGTTTGAATTCGGGCGTGTCGAAAAGAACTTGTTGTTGTCATCATTTTCTCTACTCATAGCGCATCGCTCCAAAGGAGTATATTCTCGCGCAGCAGTAGCCAAGCACAAAACGCTTATGTTTTTGCGTTTGGCAAACGCCGCGGATTGTACTGCTTGCCCCTTGAGGCAGAACAGTTCAATCCAGAGTTACTCTATAGATGTTACGATAATTTCGTTAAGCTGCGAAAATTTGCGTCTAAGCGCGGCAGCCGCGATATTGGCCTGCCTCTCGTCTGCGAAGTAGGCAAACACTGTCGGCCCGCTCCCGCTCATAAGCGCACATTTCGCGCCGTTTCGCAGAAACTCTGCTTTTATGTCATTAATAATCGGGCGTTCGGCCGCGGTTACGCTCTCAAGTACATTCGCCATACCCGACATAATCCCGCGTGAAACCTTGTCGATATCCGAAGTTTCCAGCCCGCTTAGTATCGTGGCAAAATCAGGATGTTTTTCGCCCGCCTGCTCCCGCGAAAACTTGCCGAACACTTTCGGTGTAGACATACCTCTTTGCGGCTTAGCGAGTACAACCACAGTTTTCGGGTGCTTAGGCAATGGTGTCAAAATATCGCCGATACCTTCGGCAAGCATTGTGCCTCCGCAGATACAGTATGGCACATCTGCGCCAAGAATTTTGCCAATTTCGGTAAGCTTGCCTTTCGTAAGGCCAAGAGCAAACATCTCGTTCATTCCGCACAGTACGGCAGCGGCGTTGCTGCTCCCGCCTGCCAAACCTGCCGCAATGGGGATTCTTTTAAAAACATCAATATGTACACCCTGCCGCAAAGAAAAACTGTCAATCATAAACTTAGCGGCTTTACAGGCAATGTTGGTTTCATCCAGCGGCATTCGTGTGCTGTTCGATGCTATGGTAACTCCAGCCTCTTGCCGTTTTGTAAGCGTAAGCGTGTCGTGAAGCGCGAGACTCTGCATAATCATCTTTAGATCATGATATCCGTCGGTCCGTTTCCCAACAACATCAATAGCAAGGTTTATCTTCGCGTGCGCCCTAACCTGCACCTGCTCCATAATCCCTCCGCTCGTAAATTTTCTACTATTATATATCTATCTTCAATGAATGTCAAAAGGATTTTGTCGATTCAGGCCGAATTTTGCTTTACAAAAGTGGCCGAATGCCAGTTTACCTATGGCAAACCGCTGGGATCAGTAAATTGGTTTTAGAATTTACTGACTGTAACCACGAAAAGCACTAAATACACGAAAAGGGCAAGTTACATGATTTTGAAATTGCTTCTATATGTGTCAACGTATAATTTGTGAACACTATTTTCGTGCTTTTCGTGGTTAAATGCTTTTGCGAATTAGACTGACGTGCCTTCCTACTAGAAATATCTGTTGATGTCGTCTTGGGTAATTCCGGGGTGAAGCGCAATATTGAGAGCGTTTGCTACGATACCCGCAAGCCTCCCGATAACCGCGTCGACTTCCTTCGGCGTTACGAACATATTTCCGGCATATGGCGTAAGTACCTGCCGGATCAGCGTATACTTTTCCTGTTCGGCAAGGCTCCGCAGCATGTCATAAAATTCACCGCCGTCATCGCTTTGGCTTACCATGTCATCAAGAATAACGTCAAGTGTGTCGTTAATTAGTGTCGCAGCATCGACAACAGTCGGAATCCCTATTGAGATAACCGGCACGCCCAGAGTTTGCTCGTTGAGTGCCATCCTCTTGTTGCCCATCCCCGCACCCGGATTCAATCCTGTGTTACTCATCTGAATTGTACTGTTAATGCGGTGGATACTTCGCGCCGCAAGCGCGTCTATTGCGATTACAAGGTGCGGCCGCACTCTATCGACAATGCCGCGTACAATCTCACCTGTTTCTATACCTGTCAAACCCATAACGCCGGGTGTCGCCGCGCATACCGCCCGCACAGAGCTTTCAATTTCTTGAGCCACTGCGTCCGTTGTTGTCAGATGCCGCGTAACCAACACACGCGATATCACCCTGGGGCCAAGTGCGTCGGGCGTTACATTCCAGTTTCCCAACCCCACAACCAGCACGACATCATCCCTGCCCAGCTTGTGCAGTTCGCCTAACTTCTGCGAAAATTGCTTGATTATCGCTTCATGGGCTGACGGCGCGTTCTCCATAAGCAACTGCGATTCAAGCGTGATATACGTTCCGATAGGTTTACGCAGCCTCTTCTCTGCCGCCTCGCCGGTTATATTGACAGTTGTCACGGTTAGCTGCGTTTCAGCATTATCTTCAGTCGTGATGGTAACACCTTCAATCTCTCCGCAGTCACTTGCGGCTTCCATTGCCAAATCTGTGTATATGTTGGATTGTTTTCGCATAGTTCATCCTCCATGTGGTTTTTAAAGGCACGGCGGGGGCAAGTCTCTGCCCTGCCTCATATTACAGTTGTACTATTACCCTTAATGAAATGTCTTATGTTTTGAAAAGATAAGTTGCCGCCGTAATAGAGTCGTAATGAATTTGTTTTTGTTTGTCATTACGAGTCGTCCGGGCGGCTCGTAGAGTCGTCTTTCACAAATCCGTTGCACAAGCCGAAGGCGATGCTGAAAATTCTGACCCGTGCCGGTTTTCCTGAAGCAAACTGTTTGGTCGAAGCAATCCAGAAGTATTGTAAAGCAATCATTTATTCTGGATTGCTCTTTCCACTCCGTGCTGCGGGGCAAAAAACGCCCCTACGGTCACTTCGTTCCTCGCAAAGACGAGACGGCTTGCAATTTCGTTACAACTCTATTGCGGCGTCATTGCGGCCGAGCCTGTCCTGAACTTGATTCAGGAAGCCGCAATCCCCTCTTTTACACCACTACATCACGGCGGGAGCAAGCCCCCGCACTACAAATTATAATTCTCGGGCAGACATATCAGCGCATCAAGCACAAACCCCGCAAAAACACTGATTTCACGCAACTTGCCTGCAAAGATGTTGGTTTAGTATTATCCAAATTGCCATAATTTATAGTCTAAACATTTTAAAATTGTATATTTGCCACATATAACGCTCAAGGGCTTATGTTGTACAAGTTCACAAACTATCGCAAATTTACAAGTAACATTTAAATTTTAAAATAATTTCCATCAAAATAAGTATTGCAAAATTGTTACAGATATGATATGTTATAGCATTATAAGCGAAGAGTTACACAAATCTACAATAGCTTGGACGAATCGTCAAGTTAACAACATACCCATAATGAAGCTGTTTGGCACAAACATGCTAAATCGCTTCTTTACAAATATAAAAATGTCAGAGACAATAGGTCTCTGCTACATATGGGAATCCTTAAGGAGGTAAAAAAATTATGAAGAAGTTTGTTAGAACACTTTCAGTAGTAGTTGCTGCAGTATTTGTACTTGGTGCATGTCAACCGGCAGCTCAACCACCGGCGGCAACTCCGGCGACTCCGGCTCCGGGTGCAACAACTCCGGCCGACACAACGGCAACTCCGCCGGCAGCGGGCCAAGATACTCTCACAGTTGTAGTTGCAGCTAACCCTGTAACAATGGACCCTGTCATGCAAAATGACCTTCCATCGGCACAAATCCGCAGCCAAATCTTCGAGCCACTCCTTAGAGTTCACCACGAAACTCTTGAGTTCGTACCGGCTCTTGCAACTAGCTGGGAATTCGAAGATGCACAAACAGTACACTTTGAGCTTCAACAAGGTGTAACTTTCCACAACGGCGACCCATTCACATCTGCCGACGTTGTATTCACTTTCGAGCGCGCTCTTGAGTCAACTCATACAAGAGGTATGTTCGAAACTATCGAATCTGTTGAAGCTACCGGCCCTTACAGCGTAACTTTCCACCTTAACAGACCTTTCGTGCCAATACTTGCTCAGCTTGCTGCTAACCAAGCGAGTATCGTAAACGAAAGAGTAGCTCGTGAGCTTGGCCTTGACGGTTTCCACGAGAACCCAATCGGCACAGGCCCATTCAAATTCCACGACTGGATTATCGGCGACAGAACTATCCTCGTTCGTAACGACGACTGGTGGTACGGCGATGTAGCTTTCGAATATCTCGTATTCAGAGTTGTTCCTGAGCAAACTGTACGTTATATTGAAATCGAAACAGGCAATGCAGACATCGGTATGGCAATTCTTCCTACTGATGTTCCAAGAGCAATCGCAGATCCTAATGTTGTTCTTCACAGAATGCCAAACCTTGGCTACCACTACCTTGGTTTCAACATGCTTAGAGGAGCTTTCGCCGGCGAAAACGGACATCTTCTTCGCCAAGCGGTAGCATACGCTCTTGATATGGAAGCTATAATTGATGTTGCATTCGCAGGCACAGGTACTGTAGGTAATTCTCCTCTTACTCCGCAGCATCACTTCCACGTTGCACAACCAAGACCTGAAAGAGACCTTGACCGCGTTCAAGAACTTCTTGAAGAAGCAGGCGTTCCGGATGGTTTCAGCTTCAGATTCATGACAAACACCGGCAACCAAGCTCGCGCTGACGTTGGTGAAATGGTTCAAAACCAACTTAGACAAGCAAATATCGACATGTCTCTCGAGCTTATCGAGTGGGCAACTTTCCTTGAAGTTACTGACAACCCACCGGCAGAACACGACATGTTCATGCTTGGTTGGATCTCCGGTAACCCGGATCCTAACACAGGTCTTGACATGATTTTCCACAGCCGTAACTGGGGTGGCCCGGGTAACCGTTCATTCCTTGCCGACGACAGAGTTGACTATCTTATCATGGCCGGCCAAGCTTCAATTGACCCTGCAGAGCGTGCAGCAATCTACGCTGAAATTCAAGAAATTATAATCAGAGACATTGTACACATCCCTGTATGGCATGGCGAAGAGTTGAATATCGCAAGACCTGAAGTACAAGGCTTCGTTCCGGTAGCACACGGCAGCCCATGGTTCTGGGAAGTATACTTCGCTCAGTAATTCACCACTTTGCAAAAGTAACTATCTGAACATTAAAATCTAAACATCTGTACGCGCTGGAGGCCGGTTCAACAACTGGTCTCTAGTGCTATAGTAATACTAATTCCAGATTAAATCCTTGAAAACGAGCGAAGCGAAGCACCAGAGGGTGCGGAGCGTTTTGAGCGATGTTTGAAAGGTTTTTAATCGGAATTCGTATAAACCGGCGCAATTTCGCTGGTTTTTATCGCGACAACCCATAAATTTACATACATGGTTTATGTAGGGACGCCTTGCGCGTTCGCGTATCAACAGGCGGACACCATATACGATGTTCCTGCGTATCACATTTCAACTTTACGAAAGGAGTGAACTATATGCACAAATTTATTTTGAAGAGACTTGTCATGCTTGTACCTGTTTTAATCGGCGTAATATTCATAATATTCACGCTTATGTATATCACAGACGGCTGCCCTGCTACGATAATGCTGGGTGACCAAGCCCCTGCGGAAGACGTTGCCGCTATGCGCCAACAGCTCGGTCTCGACGACCCGTTCTTGGTTCAGTTTGCTAATAACGTAATACAGGTTGCACAGCTTGACTTCGGAATTTCGTTTGCATCGCGCAGACCGGTTTTCCAAGAGATCGCCGCGCGTTTCCCATCAACAATGCGTCTGTCGGTTATGGGGGCTATTCTTGCGGTAATACTTGGTGTTCCGCTTGGCGTACTTGCTGCTACAAGGCAGTACACTATATTTGATAGCGGTGCGACAATCATTGGTCTTTTGGGGGTATCTATCCCTAACTTCTGGCTGGGATTGATGCTTATCATCCTATTCTCGGTTAATTTGGGATGGCTGCCGTCCTCCGGATTTGATACGCCAATCCACTGGATACTGCCGACATTGACCATCGGTACAGGTTCGATGGCAATAATCATGCGTACAACACGCTCCAGTATGCTTGAGGTTATACGTCAAGATTATATCCGTACAGCAAGAGCAAAAGGGCAGAAAGAATCGACAATAATCTACAGACACGCGCTCCAAAACGCGCTTTTGCCGATAATCACCGTTACCGGTCTGCAATTTGGTTTCCTTCTGGGCGGAGCTGTCCTTACCGAAACGATATACTCGATTCCCGGTCTTGGACGCTTTATAGTTGCCGCTATCAGCTCGCGCGACCATCCGGTTGTTCAAGGCGGAGTTCTGCTTATCGCAGTTTGTTTCACCCTAGTTAACCTCGCAACTGATATTGTCTACGCGTTTGTAGACCCAAGAATCAGATCACAATACAAATAGGAGGTGCCCAAATGATAACTAATAATACTGCTGTAGATGAAAAGCCTGTTGGCGGCGGGCCTTCCGAAGCTACTGCTAAACCACGTAAAAAGCGCAGCCAAATGCACGATGTTTGGAGGCGTTTCAAAAGAAGCCACACTTCAATGCTCGGCCTGTTCCTTATTTTGATGCTGGTAGTTCTCGCGCTTTCAGCCGATATTATAGCACCGGCAGAAGGCCGCAATCCCGGTTACGATATTCAAGACCTTAGAAATACCATGCAATTCCCAAGTTGGGAACACCCAATGGGAACCGACAACCTCGGCCGTGATATCTTCGCAAGAATTGCGCACGGCGCAAGAATTTCTTTGCAAGTCGCATTCTTGGTCGTTACTGCTTCAGCCATAATCGGTGTTGCTTTGGGTGCTGTCGCAGGCTATTATTCCGGAATTTCCGACAATATCATAATGCGTTTGTGCGATATTGTGCTGGCCGTCCCGAATATCCTCATGGCGATATCCATTGTAGCAGCCCTCGGGCCCAGCTTGAATAATGCGATGATTGCCGTCGGCATAGGGGCTATACCCAGTTACGCCCGCGTTGTTAGGGCATCGGTTATAAGTCTCCGTGAGCAAGAGTTCATCGAAGCTGCACATGCCGTAGGCGCAAGCAATTTCCGCATAATCACAAAGCATCTGCTGCCTAACTGCATGGCACCAATCATTGTTAACGCAACAATGGGTGTCGCGGGCGCGATACTTGCCGTAGCCGCACTGAGTTTCCTTGGTATCGGTACACAGCCTCCTACTCCTGAGTGGGGCGCAATGCTTTCAGACGGCCGCCGCTTTATCCGCGACTTCTGGCCGATGGTAATGTTCCCGGGTCTTATGATTGCAATCGCGGTCTTTGCCCTTAACATGATGGGCGACGGTCTGCGTGACGCACTCGACCCACGCTTGAAAAAATAATACGGAGGTGACCAAATGCCGGAAAATACATCTGAAAACTTGTTAGATATAAAAAATCTAACCATTCATTACATCACGGAAGACGGCACCGTCCGCGCCGTTAATGACCTTAACATGACGCTTAAACCGGGCGAAACTATCGGGCTTGTCGGCGAAACAGGTGCCGGTAAAACTACCACTGCACTCGGCATTATGAAACTTGTTCCCGACCCGCCGGGCAAAATAATAAGCGGTGAAATCAATTTCGAGGGCGAAGACCTTACGAAAAAGAACGACAATGAAATGCGTAAAATCCGCGGTAAAAAAATCTCTATGATTTTCCAAGACCCGATGACAAGCCTTAATCCGGTTATCCCGGTGCGCGACCAAATCGCTGAGGTTATCTTCCTGCACGAAAAGGTTACTGCCGCCGAATCTTTGAAAAAAGCCGAGGATATGCTCCTCATGGTTGGTATCCGTCCTGAGCGTGCAAAAGAATATCCGCACCAGTTCTCCGGCGGAATGCGTCAGCGCGTTGGTATCGCTATTGCGCTTGCTTGTAACCCTGCGCTGCTTATTGCGGACGAACCTACAACCGCTCTCGATGTTACGATACAAGCTCAAGTTCTTGAACTCATGAAACGCCTCAAAATTGAGCTGAATACCTCTATGATTATGATCACGCATGACTTGGGCATCGTTGCCGATATCTGCGACAAGGTCGCAATCATGTACGCCGGAAACATCGTTGAAAGCGGCGACAAATACGAGGTTTTCAAAAATCCTAAACATCCTTACACTATCGGATTGTTCAATTCCATCCCGGATATCGAGAAGGATGAAGAACGTCTCAAGCCAATCCAAGGCATTATGCCGGACCCGGCCGATTTGCCTCCCGGCTGCCCATTCCACCCGCGTTGCGACATGTCCAAGCCCAGATGCTCCGAAATGGAAGCTAAACTTGTACACGTTGGCGGAACTCACTATGTTAAATGCTTGCAATATTCAGAAGTAGGGGGTGCGTAATTTGTCGGAAATTTTGTTGGAAGTTAAGAATCTTAAAAAATATTTCAACACCAAGCGCGGCCCTCTGCACGCTGTGGATGATATCAACTTCGCGATAAACCGCGGCGAAACACTCGGCCTTGTTGGAGAGTCCGGCTGCGGCAAGTCCACCACCGGGCGAGTTGTGCTTAGGCTTCTCGAGGCAACCGCCGGAGAGATCCTCTTCGAGGGTGAAAACATACTCAAGTTTGATAAAGAGAAAATGCGTTCATTCCGCCAGAACGCGCAAATCGTCTTCCAAGACCCTTTTGCGTCGTTGAATCCGCGTATGAGCGTATCGGAAATTATTGCTGAGCCTCTCATAGTCAACAAAAAGTACAGCTCTAAGCAAGACTTGCACTCGCAAATTCTCAAGCTTATGGATACCGTTGGACTCGCACAGCGCCTTGAGAGCGTCTATCCTCACGAACTTGACGGCGGAAGACGCCAGCGTATCGGTATTGCACGTGCGCTTGCGCTCAAACCTTCGTTCATCGTTCAGGATGAGCCTGTTTCCGCGCTTGACGTTTCGATTCAAGCGCAAATCCTCAATCTTATGGAAGAACTCCAAAAAGAGCTGAAACTGACATACCTGTTCATTTCGCACGACCTTGGAGTTATCAAGCATGTCAGCACCAACATCGCAGTTATGTACTTGGGTAAAATTGTTGAAATGTCCGACTATTCATCGATATTCAAGAATCCTCTTCACCCATATACGAAAGCACTGCTCAGCGCAATTCCTGTTCCAAACGTAGATATCAAGCGCGAACGCATAATCCTTGAAGGCGACGTTCCAAGCCCTATCAACCCGCCGCCCGGCTGCCGCTTCTACGGCAGATGTTTCGACCGCCAAGATATCTGTAAGGAAAAAGACCCTGTATTGGTTAAAGTTTCCGAAACCAGACAGGTTGCGTGCCATTTGGTTAAGGTCTAACAGCAGGCAATTGTATGAAATATATCCTCAGCTTGCTGTCAATCTCCGGCGTACTTGTGCTGATAATAGCAGCCATAAGCTGGATTTACGGCTTCGCAGTACACAGAGCCTTTATGCCGAACTATGCCTTCTACGCAAACCTCGGAGCCGGCTCTCTCCTGATCGGCGCAGGATTTGTACTGTTACTCATCCCTACAGCTTTCACGATTAGGAACAACAAACTGCTGGACCATACAACCTATACGGAAGTATTTATGCAGGAGCGCGAAAAGAAGCGCATACAGTCTTACTACCTACTGTATGTCGGCATGCTAATCATCACCATCGTTGCCGTCATCCAGTACATCGTATTACAAATTTTCTAAACTACAGCAGTGGGGGCTTGCCTCCGCTCTACAAATAAAAACCTTGGTGCTTCGCCTCCAAGGTTTTTATCATCCGTGAGGGTTTACACATATGAATTTCGCCATATCATACAGCGGCGGCAAAGATAGCGCACTGGCTCTGTACCGAATATTGCAGCAAGGGCATACACCTGCCGCCATGATAACGACTGTCAATATCGGGCAGCAGCGTTCATGGTTTCATGGGATACAATCCGAGCTGCTGCTTGCCGTTTCTGAAAGCCTGCAAATCCCGCTGATTGTCTGTGAATGTACTCCAAATAACTACGCCGAAGAATTCGAGCGCAGCTTGAAACAAGCACGGCTGATGGGCGCAGATACATGCGTTTTCGGCGACATCGACATAGCCGGACACAAAGCATGGAACGAAGAACGCTGCCGGCAAGCCGGGCTGCAATGCACCTTGCCGCTATGGCACGAAGACCGCGAAACACTAACGCGCGAGGTTATCAACCTTGGCTTCAAAACACTGATAAAGATAATCGACACCGACAAACTCGACAGCGCATTCCTTGGGCAAACGCTGACAATACCGCTAATCGAACGCATGAAACTCGCAGGCGTTGATGTAAGCGGCGAAAACGGTGAATTTCACACCTTCGTATATGATGGCCCAATCTTTACCTCACCTATTCCGTTCAGCCTCGGCGAAGTAATCGATTTCGGCACACACAGTGCCATCGACTTACACATGGATTAGCAAAATTATATTCTGAATATGACGTGCTGTTGTCACATTACTCTGTTATACTTGAAACAGAACAGCACATACAGTACAAATATTTGGAGGTAAATTCATGGTGGAATCATTAAAAGCACTCTTGGCAGAGTGGAAAGAAACAAGAAAGACTACATTGGAATTCTTAGACAAGCTGAGCGATGCAGACCTTGATAAAAAGCTGCCCAGAAAAACACTTAACACCATACGGCTGCAAGCTTACGAATTGACTTTGTTTCAAAGGGATGTTGTCAATTCTTTAGGTACAAACGTGTTCGCATTTGAAGAAGAGTACAGTTATGTAAATATGCCCACACGGGGCATTATTGAAAGAATGGCAGAGCTTGATGCTCAACTTGAAAAGGCTCTCAAATCACTGAACGGCACCGAAACCATGGACTACTACGGTGAGCAGCAAAATGTGCATCAGATTCTCGCAATGATGATAGGGCATGAATGTATGCACATAGGGCAAATTATTGCATTTTGCTATGCAACAGGAATCGAGATTCCCGAAAGCATATCAGAACCAATGGCTCTCGAAGGATAGACGCCAAAGAAAAATCAACAGAATAATCTCGATATTCGGCTGAGAAATAGTCTGCTTAACTTACTATAATACAAATTCCGTACCTTCTTCATCAATCCATAGAGATACCCGCTTTGTTGTGAATCTGACAAAGCAGTAATTCGGGTCAGATACGCCGCCCGGATACACATCAGCCCCTCCAGCAACCCAATCTTGCCAATACTTGCCCTTTGTTTCTTGGTCGGAAAATATTTCGCATTCACCAACAAGGGTTATATTGCTCATGCTTGTGTAGCAGTTAATACTTGCTTTATTATTTTTCTGAAGACGTTTTACCTTGTTCGAATCCATGGTTGTGGTAAAGCTGAGTTCAGAAATGTTCTTCGGGCAGCTGAGAGATATAGCCGAAACGGAAGGATATCCGTTTTCGTCTATTACACCAAAACCGGCATATTCAAAAGTTCTAATCAGTTCATTTGCTTTTTCAAAATTGGTTGTGCCGATAACTTTGATTCTTTTGTCGGGTAATATTACAACACTTTCTTCAATGAACACATTAATAGCATTTTCGCTAATAGGAATTGTTTGGGTGAAATGGCAGACTGTTTTATTTACGGATGCGTTAATCCCAAAAAGACATCGCCTGACCAATTACTCCCTTATTGTAAAAAAATAAGTGCAAATGCTCAACGCCTTCTTTAGCGTCTCACAATTACACTTTTATCGTACCAAAAAAGACTTGATTTTTTATAATCAAATCCTGTAAAGTAGATATATCACTCCTTTCACTTCGGGTCAACATGGCCCGAAGTATGCGCGGCTAACGTAAAAACGCCGCTCCCTTTGTCTTAAAGGAACAGCGGTTTTAGTGTAGGTTAGCCCGCGTTTTAAGTTTTATTTGGAGTTGTACATTGTATGGGGTGTCAACACAACAGGGAAATATCATTCGTTCCGTTGCCGGAAACGCAATGAAAACAAGAGTTGAGAAGGTTGTGGAAAGTTTCGTGTTCTTGAGGTTGAGAAGTTTATATATGGCAAAATAGCTAATAAACTCAAAGCACTTCAAACGCTTGTTGATAGCGATAACATGATTTCAACTCCTAAGCTAACAGAGTTAAAAATGGAGTTAGCGCGAGTTGAGGCAGAGATAACGAATCTACTGGACGATATATTATCAACAAAAAATCGAAGTGTCAGATGCGAACAATAAGATCGATGAGCTTGACCCTAAAAGACATTCGCTAATTGCAGCCATTTCCGATTCTTCTGCTGAAACCATATGTTCAGATCATTTAGGTACCATTTCCGGTTATCTTGGCGATTGGGAAAACGTTGATTTTGACAAACGACGGTCAATAGTAGATGATTTAATTTCTAACATTCGAGCAACAAGCGAAAGTATTCAAATTGCATGGAAAACAAGAATATTCTTATCAAGTAGTAGACAACGGGAACAAAAATGGCGGGTAACATGTTGCCAAGCCGTACATTGGTGATTTTGAGCAGGTTGAAGCCTATAGCTATGATTAATACCGAGCCAACGAGGGACATTTGGGTGATAAGCTCGCTGCTCATGTATGGTGCGATAAATGTAGCAAGGATTGTTATCGAACCTTGATATACCAATATTGCGGCGGCTGAAAATAGTACGCCTACGCCTAAAACCGAGGCCAAAACCATCGCGATTACGAAGTCTAAGGCGGATTTTGCGAATAAGATGTCGGCGTTTTGGTTG
>Ga0123352_10005681_pt1 | contig 18876 bp, 6 predicted proteins | sample TergutLab28metaG_FD_89700 | JGI IMG/M metagenome (GOLD analysis project Ga0123352, IMG submission 89700) | Labiotermes labralis P1 segment gut microbial communities from Petit-Saut dam, French Guiana - Lab288 P1 | ecosystem: Host-associated > Arthropoda: Insects > Digestive system > Gut ... | reverse complement strand
GGTAAGGAAGGAAAGGATACTGCAGTATCACAGTTGGTAAGGAAGGAAAGGATACTGCAGTATCACAGTTGGTAAGGAAGGAAAGGATACTGCAGTATCACAGTTTCACTAAATATGCACGTTATAGAGTTGACACATTCATGTAAGGCAGCTTCATATATGCAGCCGTTTCGAAAGTGCGCCGTCGTCTTCATTTTCAAGTAGGACAGGTAGTTTAACATTTTACAGTGCCTTTCTGTTTACTTTTATGAAATTCATGTGTGACAACACTTGCTGGTAAGCTAAAGTAGGTCCAGATGTACATTCCTTGTGTTATTCAAAGCGTTTGTTTAAGAGTTTCACACAGCGAACGTAAGCGAGCCCTGTGTCTTAGAAAGAGTAATGCGAGTGTTTTAGTGCCAGGCTGTAGACATTTGTCATCCTCGGACTTCATCTCCAGCCACGAGACTTCTGATACAGATGCTTTATTTCTGTGCTTACTAAGTGCACTTTTACTTAAAAATTTAATGACTATTTGTCCCTTTTGTGTAGTTCCTAATTTCTTGTCTAAATACACTACTGTAAACCTGTTTATGTAAAGACATTTGGCAGGCTGCCTTGAGCTTCTCACAGCCGTGGTGCTTGAGGATTCAAGTCTCTTGGAATATAACCATTTGCCGTTAGGCGAATATTTCACGACGTTTCGAAGTATCATTGTGCCTTCATTTTCAGGGTAAGATAGTCCAAGTAGTTTTTTAATGCTTAACCTCTAAATCACAAGAAAAACTTGAATAAATTCTATGAAATAGAAAAGCGGTGTTCGCGATTTTCATTTACTTTTTATTAACAGGAACCTGATGGTAAAGATAAAAAATAAAACGTATGTACTTATAATTATGTTCTTCTGTGACAAAACGCTGTGTGAATTGGTAACTGGGTCTCGACGTTTCGAGGGACATAGTGCCTTCACCTTAAAGGATCGATAGGTCGCAGAAGAATCATGAAGAATTGTTCGGAATCTGATTATCCCTTGAAGCAGTGTCATATCCCAGAAGGACGGGATCCTTCGCAACATCGCTCCGAAAACCTCAAAACTCTCATATCTGATAGTTTCTAAAACGAAGAAACGATACGTATATGTTGTTGGATTAGTAACGCTTGTAAACTCGGGATTCTAATCTCATTAATAAAGAAAGTACATTTGCAAAAGTCAATATTTAAATAGCTCTCGTACAATAAAATTGAATCTATAAAATTTGTTGAACTGTGCTTTGTGAGGGCTGTTACATGGTACACGAGACACTTGTTTTTAATTTAGTTCTTCTCTAAGTGTGTACCGTGAGTGACATTCATTAATTTTAAGAGTGACCACCATGAAACTCGCAGTGACATAAAGTAAGACAAATTGCTAGTAGGAAACTGTGAGTACCACTTTAATATTTATAAGAACAGACAGAAGAAGACGCGGGTATTTTACTAGGTAGAGTTACATAGTGTAGGATTTAACCGAGACCTACAGGATGACTTTCAGTCCCCGTATTCCTTGTGAACTGTTGGAAATGTGTCATTAAATACCATTTTAAATCTTAATAAATATTTTCATCCTAGTTACAGATTATAAAGGGAAGTGTAGTTTTGATGTACTAGTAACGATAGTTCGTTCCAGTGGTGTTTCATTATCTATCTATAACCAGTACATAAGCGTACAAGACAGTTGTCTCGTATGAAGTCTCTAACAGCCTCTGTCAGTGACCACTGTTATATATACGTAGTTCTTAAGGGGTAGGTTGTGAGGACAAAGATTGAGTACATCTTGCTCATGTTTTGGTCCACTGGCCAATTTTCTTCAGTACGCGTCATGAAAGAGGTACATACACCAAACACTAGTCTTGAAAACTGTTGACGGATGTAAAAGCTAAGACAGGGCCTAACGCATTGTTCACTTGCCATACATTCGGTCCCTTTTTGCAGTCACAGCTATAAACTTTCGCTGTTACGAACCGAACGCCGTTTGCAACTTCTCAAACAAATCTCCATACCGTAACTCGGAACCTTAGAATACGGCTCTTTTGTAGACTTGCAAATATTATATACAGACCATAGTCACAAAGACACATATGCACCTAAGTAACCAGTTCTGTTTACTGAGATTCTATGCTATGTGATCACTGAATTGAGTGTCAGGGGACCGTTATAATCAGTAGGACAATAAAACGGTATCCAATTCTTGCTCCATTACACACGCACTGTTAGTACGCAAATATATTACTGATTTAGACAAAAGTGACACAAAGCCCACTTTGATTCAGAATTTGTATATTTGTTTAACGTGGTCACATAGGCTACGCAGAAACTTCACGTACAGTCAGTTCGTCATTATCATCATGCAGTCTGCCTTACGACAGGTTCGTAGCCTCTCCCAAACTCAGCTTTTCAGAAGGTGCTATCTAGTGCTTCCGTTTTCAACTTCCAGAATTTTACAGCTGCCTTAAGTTCGTCCAGTAGCTGCTTACTTCTTCTTTCTCGTCTCCCCGTCCCATATACCCTTCCTTCAATAACATGTTTTAGACGGCAGTCCTACACAAGATGTACCATGTAACGTAAATACTGAAAATAAAGCGTAGAAACGGGTGCCAGATCTGATGATGAAATATATTAACGCCGCTGTTTCACATTGTTTCTATTTAGATTCTTTAACTTAACACCAACTTTCCTGATTGAGATTTTCTTGGTTTTCTTTGGTGATTATAGGAAAATACATGGGTAGGATCGACAATGGGCGGTCCATAAGAGAACACTTTCGTAGCTTCTTAGATATGTTCTATGGGCTGTAAGTATCATTGAAAAGCTGAAAGAGAGGGAGAAACGTAGGAATTGCAATGACGGTATTAAGTTGGCAATAAATAAGGGCCGCGGAATTGTTAGTTAATCGTGTCATACGAAATTTGGAACGATAATCTGTTTCGGACTATTTGTGGTGAACTTAAATTTGCAGGGCCGCATACGGAGCACCCGGTAGCAACTAGAAAATTGGGAACCATCTCAGAATTTGCTTGAAGACGCGATGAAACCAAGAAAACGTGTGTCTTTGTGACGGGAAAACTTTCGGATATTGCTATCTACCCGGCAGTCCGGGAAACAAAATATGGTAATCCCCACAGGTTTCATGACCGGCGTTTTGTTGCTATACTGATCATTTGAATTGCATTTAAATAGAGTTCACTGATTATTTGAATAGTGCATTGTCTTTATTTTATCTGATTTAACTACCGCCTGTCACTTGCCGCCGCTAGTCCACTGCCCATGTACGTGGGTTACATTAATACAGTAGTAGGGCCTGCAGGAAGTGAAGAACCGATAGTTGCAAGATAGCATAATGACCCTGTATGTTAAAAATAATTTATTATTTTCTTTCAAATGTGTCACATTCATTTTCACTGCATGTCGTACAAAGACTTAGTCCATACCTCAAAAGGAACGTAGTTTGACTTCATTTCGTAGACCGGTGAGTTAAGTAAGTGCAGGGAAATTATTGGTGTTTATTCCCGGAAGCATACTTGCTACATAAATACACCACGTGTGTAAGAAACAGAGTTTTTAAATGTACATTCGGAATCACAAAGAAAGCCCCGGGAATTGTACCCCACTGCTGTTTGTCAAGGGAGGTGTTTCATTCAGCAAGTTAAGATGCAGGCCAACAGTGAAAACGGATACATTAAACAACTTTTTCATATTTTACGAATGCTCTCCTTTTCAATTCAGAAATTCGCACTCGGAATATTTCTACCGAAATTGCTCAACGTTGCATCTTCTCACAAATGCTGGCTTACTGAAGGAAAAGAGAAAAGAACGATAGAAATTAAAACCATGCTTAACAGTACATAACTTTACAAAGAAATTGGTTTACATTTTTTCGAGTTTCCTAATAAGGTGCCCTTTCTTGTCCTACATTTTACAGTTGGCTGAAAAAGAACACTGGTAAGGATGCGTTCCTGTAGTGATGACATGGTGTGGGCGGGAAGTGGGAAGTTTCTATTACACGCCACACATTCACAGTTCACACCGTCAGCTGCTCTCCACTATGCTGAATGCGCCCTACTCAAGCTTCCATTTTGGTTTGAAGTACTATTCTGATCGTTAACCAGAATTCATACACATATTTTCATAGATAAAATCTGAAATGAAACACACAGATTTGTTTAACGGAACAAGTGACAAACGGACGCGCGCTGCTGTCACAAACGTAACCAGTGTGTTCTGGTTTCCATTGTACTAATGTCAGACGTGATACTTTTTAATGTTCCGCTTCCGTTTTATCATAACGATAACATCATTCGTGCTGGGAGCAATAATATGGCTACTGCCGTAGTGTGACTTCAGGACTGTACATATATATATATATATATATTTATTTATTGTTCCAGTGAAAGAAGTGTGAATAATTTTGCGCCTTACGGAACATTCACAAAAGGAGATATCATATATTTCAAATGTCTTCTCCAGTGCTTTTATGTAAATAAAAATATTGGATTTGCACTAAGAGAAAACGAAGTAAGATCCAGGCTATTCATATATGATTTGAAGTGGGGACGTAAACCGCGGAAATATCATCCAGTACTAAGTTACTTTCTCCGTCTGCACACGTCTGTCTCCGTCCGACTCTCTCCTGCACATTGACACACACACACACACACACACAACTTTAGTACTACTGTTGTTTTCGTTTCTAACTACTACAATAATGCACTGTGGTGTCTTATCTCCATAATTGGTCTTCCTATCGTTGCAACATTTTCTGCACTAAGTAACATTATACCGTCAAAAAGTAAAATTTAAAACTCACGTTAATATCAAAATTTCAAGTCCAATACACTCTGTCTATATGCCTGTAGTCACTGTTATCATAAGATTAATTTTCTTCCGCTTGTGTTTGTGTATGTGTGTTTTAGTCTGATGTTAGTGGCTGTTATGTTGTCGTAATTGTTGCAAGTTTTACTTTCATTGTTACTCCTCTACGTTCTGTACAGAATAAACATTATTTCATACGGTACCAGTCTATGTAAGGGCAGTCTGTGCCAGCGACATGACACATATATAATTTTCTTGTGTCCGGTTCCTTGTCCACAGACCGCGGTGACGTTTGTAACTTCTTGAATTCCGTGTGACAAAAAGGAAACGCGGCTTCTGGTGAAGAAATTTGATTAGGCCATGGAAGGAACGTGTGATGTTACGTTATCACGGCAGTGACTGTGAGGTTATACATTGTCATGTGGGATATGACACCGTGTAGACTGGTAGCTAACTGCCAACTTTGCCGAGGAAACGTGTTCCTCGATCGTAAGAGTACACTACACGGCTCTACATCCCCGAAGACGGTAATTTTTATAGAAGCGGTGTGCGGTAATGAATGTACCAGTTTGTACGTCAGAAACGTGCCTAGTGCTTTTGTGTTCTAATTCACAGCAGCTTTCTCTAATTTAAGTTTTTTTTAAACAACCCCCTCCCCTCGAAATTAAATAAACGACTGCAGCAACGTTAGATCGTTTAGTACATTATGGTCACATTTGTTCATCTTTTCAATTTCGTAGTAACTGCTGTTATTACCGATCCCAGTGACATCGCGGCCTAAGGCGTGGGTCTGCGGCCGCTCGCATGCTGGGATTGCGGGTTCGAATCCCGCCGGCGTCATAGATATCTGTCTCCTCTGATTGTTGTATGTTGTTAGGTAGAGGTCTTTCTTCGGGCTGATCACTCGTCCAGAGGAGTCTTACCGAGTGTTGTGTGTCTGAATGAGATAGTGAAGCCTCGATAATGAGAAGGCCCTTTCCCACTAGGGGGTGTTGCGCCATGGGGGAAAAATGCTGTTATTATGTGAGATGAAAGTGAAGTACGTAGTCTATAAGAAAACCTACACGAGATTACAAGGGCAGGGGTTTATGTATATGTCATGAAGATAGATTTTGCCAAGTGATGAGTAACGGGTGGTGAGAGATTGCGTGTGTGCGTGTGTGCGTGTGTGTGTGTGTGTGTGTGCCTCATCTCATAAGCAGATGCTAGTAAGTGGAATTTCCAATTTAAACGAAGCGTAGGTGTTCATATGTCAGAACGGTAGACGAGTTTTACGTTGGAGATTTCAATACATGGCGAGAACATGACTCCAATTAATGGCTAGGTTAGGTGCGTCGAGAGATTGCTGATTAGATGACAGTGACTTCATGTTAGGAACGTGAGTGAAATACACAGCATTATGCGGACCGGTATGAGCAGCAGGGCGAGCATTTATGGCAAAGACTTCTCTACTGGCGTCTGGAAAATGAAGCAGCCTACACCAGATGTTTTTTGTATTCTGAGAGCAAATGACTCCGCACGTGGGAAGACTGGAATGTTTCTCTCGAATTTAAATTTTTCTTATTTTATACTTCCGCCTGAAGTTATATTTCCTCAGGCAGAGATTGCTGCAGCACGCGAAAATTTGTTGTTCTTGCAATACGTATTATTACAGGAGCCGGGGTAGCGTTGTCAGCGTAGTGACTGGGCTGTGGGTTAAATGCCTGATGGTTCGTATTTCGATCTCTGGCAGGTAGAAGTAATTTTTCTGTCTACACAGCTTTCACGCCGCTGTTAGGGGCCATCAGACCTCATATTCTAAGGATACCAGAGACCCCCCAGGAGGGTAAAGCGGATGGACTGTAATGCTTCCCACATCCGTATAGTGCCGAGGTTAAGAATTCGTGGAGCCATACCTTTAGTCCCTCAAACTCCTTCACAGCGTGTACAAGAAGAACTTAACTTTTACCAGCTTGTTACAGATTTCTTTGTTCCGTGACAGGAATGCAGTCAGAGTTAAGAGGCGTTGTAGGACACGCAACAGGTGCCGTGTGCACGGCTTTCACAACAGCCACACACGAGATGATGGCAAGAACTGCAACGATAAATATGTGGCGACGTCCGCTAGGCAGTAGTGGATCAAATTTTTGGTGGTGATGCAGTGCTTTTAGGGGACAGTGAACACTTTCTTCACCCCTATAATACAGACTGCATATGCATGAAATGAAATAAGAAAACCAAAAAAGGACATGTGTTTTCAAAGAACTGATTAGACGATGGGGGGAAAGAATTTGGAGGAATGTGTCTTGGGCTAGTGCTACCTGGATGATGGAGGTAGGAAGACCCCTTAAAACACCTGTAAATATGCACAAATCGACAATCCGTGTGAATCCTCACAAAAACCGATGCGAGGAAGTATCGCGCGTTGAGAACAGTCGGTAGTTACAAGTTGCAAGAACAGAAAGCCAGTAGAAATGAAAAAGAGGAAGAACATATATATATAAAGCCCATGCACAGAAACTGTATTTCTGGCATATTATTGTGGTTACTACAAATTTTCGGGTAGCTAGACCAATGTTAGTGCAGATATACTGCATGAAATGAATATTTATGTAAATAACATGATTAAATTTCCACTAAGGGCGGTATATAGGATTAATAAGTTTCAGAGGACTGTGTTTAACCCTTCAAGCACGAAACGTTATCTGTTTTATTTAAAGACGCAAATCGTACCTCACAGTAAACACTGTCTTGGTTATAAAAACAAAGTGACTGTGAGACAGGTTTTGCTCCTAATAGTCCGGTTTTCCCCTGACATTGTAATTTCACCACTGCCCATTACTAATAAATATTTCGTACATCTAACACCGATGCTATCTAGTCTTAGCAAGTGGCACCGTCGCCAGAAAAAACGCTAACGACTGCTGGGAAACGGAAAAGTTCAATCGAAACAATTCAGACTACTGCAAAGGGCTTATCTGTATTAGTGGTATCATATGTTTGACCTAATGGTGCAAGGAAGAAGTGTATTTTATTTTACATCATCAGTACGTGAATATAAAGACCACTGGGTTAAGCGGAGACGCAGAGAACACATTTTCAAACCGCGTAACAAGTAACTGTTCCTGTTAAAGATACGGTATATGATGGGGTGACGAACCTGTGACACACATGCCCGAAGTGGCATGCGAAAGTTATCTGCTTGTTATGTAAGGGCCTAAGTTTCTATCGTCTGTGGCCCACAGCCTGGTAAGTTTGCGCCGTCACTACTATAGTAAGGTATTATGATTTGCAGTAGGGTAGTGCGGAGGGCAGATCTTATTATTAGGTAGAAAATACTTTCTCGTAAGCTCATTGACAGTAACACAAACTAGGATCATTATAACAGCAAATAACAGGTTCATACTTAACGGCATAGTTTTTCCTACGACCTTACAGCAAGGCTATTTATTATAGAAGTTAAAATTGCTTATCAGTGCACGCTGAGTCACGTCACACACTTACGTAAGCTTCATGCGTTGCTGCTTGTGCATGGCTGCCTATGAAACTGTAATACGATGGGATGGCATGGAGTGGTTTCACCTGGCTTATAATAAGGAAAATTGGCAGGCTGGTTTGAACGTAATAACGAACCGTCATGTTCCTGAAGGACTACTAACCTCTTAGGAACTACTGTACTCCGTGCGGTTGTTTCTTGGAGAGATATGAAGTGGCAATGCGATGTGCACTTTCGACAGAAAAATTTGGGGGCCATAGCAAGCCAACACTTGTGACAACTCAGTCGGTAAAGTCGCCGGCTACAATGTGGACAGTCGGAGTCCTAATCGTCGAGGGGGCAGGGTATTTCTCTTTGCCTTCACCTTCTCTAGGGAACACCCTGTCTCTTTGGCTACCCGAGACCACTTTCCTGGGGAGATAAAGCGCCCGGGACAAGAAGCTGACAACTCAGTACCGGAAAGTATGAAGTTGCAATGCATGTGCCCATCAGTTTCTATGCCACGCCACTTACGATTCGAATGTTATTGCTTTTCCACTGAAATTGCTGGAATTATGGAGGTTTGGAATTTGCCACTAGTTTGTTATTATTAGCTTACGTTTCTTATAAGGGAACAAAGTCTGTGACATGGTCACTTATTTTTGTAAGAATTTTATGACCCAAAAGTCCATCCCCATTTTTGAGCCGTTTAATTTCCCACAGTTGTAATACCAAGTCGAAGTGCGCGCGGAATTTTCAGGTGGAAGCATCTCTACATTGCTAAAGCATAATTCTGAAATATTATGTGGAAAAGAATCTTTGAAACTTAAGAAATTTTCGTATAAGAATGCGTTGTGTATGTGCGTTACAGACGTACCGTCGTCACACAAAATCTATATTCGGCTTTCGGTTTAATTGCGATAATTAATAAACCATGTTAGCTAGTTTTGCGAAATTCTGTTCGGGAGATCTGTCACGTACGTGTGTATAAAGTCTGCACGAGAGTGGCTTCATGTGTACATGCGCGTTTGAATAAGTGCGACACTTTAAGGTCATATGGGACAAACTTGACGTAATTGGCAGACGTGCACAGAGTTAGATCGGCACACAGAGTGTTAAGTGACTAGCCTAACTTTATGAAGTGAAGCGTTTAAAACATTCACACTTACGTTCCACTCAGTTCTTCTGGCATACTGTGAAGGAACTGTAAGATGTATTTTGGATACGCTTCTAGTCAAGAAGTTTTTGGAGAGCTGGAAACTGTTTTCTTCTTTTCTAAGGTTTAAATTAAATTAACGTCAGAAAAAAAGAACAACGGGTTCTCCTGATTCTAGGAAGGTCTGCGACTATGAGTACATGATTATACTGTCATGTTGAATACTAACTGTTACCTGGCGTATATTGGAAATACACGATATTTCAGAATGTACCCGGTTGCTATTAAATTTATATTAATTCATTCGTTCATTCATTCCGTAATCTTCCTTACGAGTGGCCTCTTCCAAAGCGAGTTCTTCAGAAAACGGGATCTATGTTTCCTCTTCAGTTTCTAGTATCATCTCCTTTCCTTAAGCTCATCCGGTAGGTACTTATAACTCCTTCCTCGTCCTACCGTCACATTTCCCCTCTGTCATCTTTCCTTCAGTAACGTGATTTAGAATGCATTTCCTACGCAAAATGTGATATGATATGATATTTATTTAACCGCAATTGGGTTGACACCCGGTGGCAGCATCACACGACACATTTACAACAAACAATACACACAATACATAGAGAGTACAATTCTGGAAGTGTGACATATTTCATTACATTTTTATTCTTAATATTAAAACTAAAATGTAATAAACGGATCATTACTATACTAAGTGTAATACTTATGAATCCATCAATGTATTGACAGCAAATTATCTGAAGGTGGGACTAGAACCACTTCCTCAAAAGTTGTACATATGTAATACACTTCAAACGCTGGACTTAATCTGGTGTTATCATTCCACTTTAATATATTCTTTTTGCTTCTTCCTGTGGTCTGCCTTAATCATGTTGCCACGAGATAATTTGTTCTATTTGAGTCGTGTTTATTTCAATCGGGCAGTTGCTAGCTTCCGTGAGTGAATGGAGAACTTACAGAGGGACTAAGTTAAAAAAAATTACCTGTGAGAAATTTGGTTTTCATTGTTGTTTTCTGCTCCGTTAACTACAGCGTCAGATTTCAAAGTAACATTTCACTTACTGATTACCATGAAGCGAATCGATCTAAATCACATCGAAGTCACACTGACCTGCAAGGGTCGTCCTTCACTGTTTACATACCGATCTGAGTGTCTTTTTCTAATGGTTAAGGTAGGTTCAGTGGCTCTTCCGATACTGTGTGAAACTACGAGTCACAGCACCAACATTTACACCTCTCGTTCCACGAGTCGTTGTGAAGTATTTGACACTTTTTTCATATTTTATACGCCGTCTGCTACCACCGTCGGGAAATGACACTTCAGACCTCTCGGAGCAGGAAACACGCGGGGCTTCTGTAAACGCACGGATGCTTATAAACGAATGACTGCCTTATATCTAAGTTTTATTTTTCTTGGAGTGTTTACTGTTGTCCCCTGTTTGCACCAAATTCTAGAAGGCGATGCAAACAACATGTTCGCCAGATTGCCTGCAGATTTTCGTATGTACGGAAAGTTTCAAGTATGTTTGGTTTCGGTGTTCTAGATTGACAGATTGTAGTCTACAAAAGTAAAATTTCTTAGGCGTGAGATTTGAAGTTCGCGCAACGGTACTGCTCAAGGTTGAGATCTTCTGGAATGAGACACCGTGCGTCTGGACTTCATGACCCCGACTATGAGGGCACTACGAACCTTCCAAACATCGGTGGCTATTTACCAGTCGAAAATGCTTAACGTACCAGAAGACTTGAATCTTAAATTCACTACTCTATAGCCAGCCCAGTGCCGAGGAAGAGATGAAGCGCCCCACTGAAGATTGAGAATGTAATGACGTGTTTCGTGCTGAGGGTTATCACGTGCATCGTCAGGCTGTGATACGTCATCGTGGATTGCTGGCGAAATACTGCGTAGCTGGGGGAAGACAAGGAAACACAGAAACCTGCTCCGATGCCTCTCCGTCTGCCACGAGCCCCAATCTGTGCGACTAGAAACCTGAACATCTGAACTGTAGCACCTAAGTGTAACATACGGTTTGAGTCTTGACCTGAAATGACGTTCATAAATACCCAGCCCACCATTTCCCCTATCGGGAGCCAGATGAATCCAGTCCACGCTCTCATATCGTATTTCTTTAAGATCCTTTTAATTAAAACACTTTATTATCCAACAGATGCACAAATATATAATTCTTAGATACAATTAGAGTTATTATAAAATATTTAAAATTGTCCCAACATGTTTCAGATCACAATTGATCCATCATGAGGGAGATCTATACAGTGCTTGGCTAAAATTACAGTAATGGTTCTATCGTGTCCGTTGACATGGACGTAGTCTGTGTTATGGCAGCATATTTGCTCGTGGTACGTGTGTGTACTGCACAGTCTAGAGAGAGAGTGAGTGTGATTCTCTAAACTGCGCAGTACACACACGTACCACGGGCAAATATGCTGCCATAACACAGACTACGTCCATGTCAACGGACACGATAGAACAATTACTGTAATTTTAGCCAAGCATTGTACAGAGAGCTCCCTGATGATGGATCGCCTGTGATCCGAAACTTGTTGGAGCAATTTTAAATATTTTATAATAATTCTAACTGTATCTACGAATTATATATTTGTCTATCTGTTGGATAATAAAGTGTTTTAATCGTCATCGTCATTGATGCACGGTGCAAACATGAAGATCCTGTTAATGTTGCACTGTTTCCTTGTCAACAGATTGCATTTATTTAGCCACACTCGAGTACAACGCACCAGCGAGTATTATTATCACTTATCGCGATAATGTTCTTCCATTAATAGTTCGGCACACATTCACTACGTGACGACGCAACGTAAAATGAATCTTGAAATTATTAATTATTTGCAGTTATCTTGTTCGACCTTGCCGTTTCTTTTTGCTTACAAGTTCGGGTGAAATAAACTACAGAATGTACGGTGCAACGATAAAGAGATTACTGCAATTGTTGCAGATCCTAAGATTGTAGAGAAATGTGATAGGCAAACTCGTCACAGAGACCTCTACCTGACAACACACAACTCTCACAAGAGACAGACATCCATGCACCCAGCGGGGTTCGAAACCGCAATCCCAGCAGTCAAGCGGCCACTGGGATACGCGTTAGTTAGCTATGTTAAAAATTACGTTCTGTTCAGTGATATTACTTCGGCTAATGTTTTGTAAAACCAGAACGGTTAGAGCAGCTACGCCCTGCGCAAGATTCTAAGGGTAGGGTGCATATCCAGACATTGTATTTGGAGGTCATATATAAACACTTAGAACACTTTTACTTTGAAGACCGTGTTTGTTATTGAAATAAGCCTTATCGAGGAGTATCCACTGCTGTGTTTCATTGCTCACGTATCGGATGTCATGCGGATGGTCTTTGGTTTTTAAGAAACAAGCTTCTTGTCTCTATACTTACATCTTTGATCTAAAAGAGATCATAGAATATAATCATTTCATTATAGCCTTTCAAATACCTTCCGTAAATCTATATAAAACGTGGGAGTTTCGAGGGCTAAGGCAGTATTTGCCTGTCAAATTATTTATGGTCAAATAACTGGTTACTGCCATGTAGACATTCAGAACGCCGTTCTTTGTATCAGTGACATGAACTGGTTTGAATCCCATTTAACTCATGCATGTTGCAATGGAAAATATTCACCCTTTTACAGAGAAATGAAGCCCAGTGTACATCTGTAAACGCCTTAGCAATGAACACAGGCGACACACACACACACACACACACACACACACACACACGCCTATTCCGGGGTGAATAACCACTAGCTTATGCTGCTTGTAATGCTGTTTCAGCTGCAGTACGCATCCCAGGGTGTTGTCCATTATGTAGCAATGCACGCCGGCATTTCAGCACTTGTAACACTTCAGGGCACATTCTTGCCGATTACTGCACCCGGATGTACAATTTATTAGCCTTTAAATCAGACACTGGACTAAGTGTGTTGAAATTGCAATCAACGGCAAATTTAACACTTTTCTACGGTACATTCTTAGCAACAACACTCACAGTTCGGCGTGTTTATTTCCTTTCCCTTCTTTACTTTTGAAAATGAAAGTACTTCGTAATGCTTCATCGTTTTATTTAAACGTTCCCACACTTCATCTGCCTCTCCTTCTGATAACAGAGGCTCATCAAGATGAGGAGTGTGAAACAATGGTAAATTATTAGTGATAGGGAAAACCGCATTACCCCATTTAGCTAAACGACTTTAAACCGTTCCAAGTAAGACTACTCCTCAAATGGGATGCAAAGATTGAGGTCCTGCTTATCCGAAAAATGTAAAATCTACTTCAGGTTTCTATTACTATTAATTCGTCATAGTTGACTGGGTTATAATGTGGGCCTCAGTAGCACAAAACAGATAAAAATTATGTAAGAAGTCAGTAACTAAACTGGTTTAGAATCATATGTTCCATACAGACCGAAATCCGCTTGTTTCTTAATTCAGACTAAAATGCTTCTTGGCTTATTACAACGATTCCTGTGTTTGTACATAATTTTATTTATTGCAGTGAATCAGATTGTGTTTATATAGCCTAACTTATTCTTTAATCGACTGTCTGGATAAGGGCTCCCCGCAACACCCCAGAGGAAGAGTAGTGGTATAACTACTCATTTTTAACCTCAGCGCTAGATGGGGTTGGATGGCCAATGCCAGCCCCCGCCGCTGTGTGCAGAAGGGTTGGTGGGCCGCACCGTCACGGATGTGGAGAAGAGGAAGCCCGTCACTCCTACCGGGTTCGAAATCCGAACCGTCCAGCCTATAGCTAGTCGCTGTCCTGACTACACTGTTTGTGGAACAACAGAAATATGAGGAATTATGTAGCACTGATAGGTCAGAAAATGCAGTGTCAGGACTGTTCTGCATGTAATACCAATACGTGTTACAGTGACCCCACTGAAGCGGGTAAACTGGCAGCTATTTGAATTTTATTTCCATTCAGAACTGAGTTACGTCTTATGAACCGTAGTCAATGTTCCTAGAACCAAGAGAACAAAGAGTTAAAACGGCCATCTTTAAAATTAATTTACGACAATGTCACAGCAAAGAAAAATGTGTTATTGGCAGTGACACTAACTGAACGCACACTTGCACAGATACTGAGAGAACACTGCAGATGGCACGCACAAAAGTACACTACATACAATGATCAACTGATTTTGACATTGGCTACCAAGAACGTGGAAAGTGCTTTGACTTAATTGTAATGAAGAAAAGCATGCACACTCTAATACTCGCAACAAAAAACTGACTTAAAACATAAAATTCATTCATAAATTAATAATACAAACACGTGTTTCTTTGTCTATTCTGTCATTTACCCATTGTATATGACAGAACTCTATAATCGCAACAAATTCTTGGACTCGAGATTTTTATAAATGTAAATATTTTAGGACTAATTGCACGATCCGTGATGGTTTATGCAATCTATGTCTGCCGTTTCAAACACTGTGTGTAGGACTTACGAAAGTCAAGGTTTTGCAGCCTGATTTCTTGGATTGCTTTGCGACAATATGTCACCATCTTGTCCTCCAGTTGCATGATAGCTGAACTGAACTGTGCGATACCATTTTGTGTACTAATGTATTTAGCGGCATGTTGAAGGCCGTGTTTGTAATGCTGCATTTGTTGCCTTGACGTGCTGATAATCATAACAAGTCTGACGGTCCGGCCTCTTACATCCACTTCATTTTCACCAAGTCTGCTTAATTTCCTCAAACCCCAGAAGTTTACTTGTTGTTAGGGTGTCTGACCCCCCTTGCAGTTGGATTTGTTTGAAAGCTTTGTGCTTATCGTGTGTTCGTAACTGCTGCTGGTTTGTGTTTCTTCGGATATCTGGGCTAACTTGCACGTGGGTTCAGTGCCGCGCAAGGCTTGCGTGTGTAGGAATTGAGTCGTGGGTTTTCAGCGCGTGCAGACAAAATTAGTTGAGGCTAATCAAACCTTGAAATTATCCCACAGTTTCTGAAAGCATCTAGAGTCCTTACACGTACTGCTACTTCTTAACGGCAAAAAAGATGATGGACATTGTATCTCTTTATACGAATCACAACGAATTATTCTGCAACTGAGATGAGCACAATGTGGCTCGCGATCTGATTTCAGGAACATGAAACAAAAGTATGAAATTGGACGAATGGGTGTTTCATCCGCATTCATACAAAAATATTATTTGTTTAAGTCTTGCATTTACGACAATACAACAGAATTTCACACCCAAATATAAACAAATTCCATCTTACACAGCAGTAGCTATCACGCTGCTGGGCTTCGTTGCTTGTAGGTTTATGAACCGGAAAGTAAAGTTGTGGCTAAATGTAAGTACTTGAGTGCACAGCGTATGTCTCGAAGTGCTGGTCTCGTAGAAATCTGTGCCTCCTTCATTCATTTTGTTTTCTCAACCGCAGTCTACGACTTTCTAATTTTCTACGATTTGTTCAAAAGATTTACCGCCCCAATACTGGCATGCTTGACGACAGGGTGTTACCGGTAACGATACATATGTGAAAATATGGGTATTATTATTTGCAATTTGGCCCGCCAACTTATTTTCCCAATTTATTTAACCCATCTTCTCAAAGTTTGCTCACCACAGGTTTACAAAGAATGTAGAAAAGTCTTTGGCTAACGGGAGACAGAAGGGCCTTATTTAAGATGCTTGTATACAGTCGTCATTGCCTTGACGACACAGAAACTCGCACTGGTGCAATGAAAGGAAAGCAAAGCAGCCCCTCAAATGTAAAATAATACAAGGAATACCTGGATTAAAATTGGTTACTAAAATTATAAAATTACAGACAGCAAGCGACTGATATTCAGTTTTGTTTTCCAGGGCGTCGCAGACCATTCTTATAAAATAACACACTTTTACAATCAGATGTAGACAACCTTAAAAGCTTCATACTTGCTACCGTCTCAGAATTAGGCGAAGGTCAATTTGATTGCTACTGTTGAAGTAATAATTCAGTAGTAACTGTTCCCTACCAACTATTAAATCTGTAACGAATTACATCTTTGCCTTGACGACAAGTAATTTCAAACAGTTATTACAAAAAGAGGTTAAAGCAAAATGATTAATCAAGCTTGGTTCACACGAAACGTACGCTCACGTTAGTTCACTGTTAGGAAACGATATTCTTTGTCTGTGTCTAAAATCTGTTCAAGCCAGAGGTCACAAACACTGACGTCACGGGTCGTTCAAGTGAGTACGTGTATCTGTAGAGGAATGTTTGACCCGAAATTACCCAAATGGGCTGGGGTATTTTGGGTCAACCGCCAGATCAATACTGGTTAAGTTTTGAACATGTCTAAAGCAAAATAAACGGCGCCAGAGTGCCGCAGAAGCCTTCAGTTTATATACGCTACAAATATCTGTGACCGTGAGCATGCCTTATGCTGTGTGTGACTGTACCCGTAGAATGGAGAGGCTCTCAGGAAGGTAAATTTGCAGAGTTGTAGGTACATAGGTTACAGTTACAAAGAACTTATGACCGCTGCTTTCCGCCAACATACTTCTTCGGTTTTCATTCTGAGGTAAGCAGTAAGCGGTAAAAACTAATAACATTAACACAATTCGCCGATAACTTTCTGTGTGTACCTTCTGTTATGGCTTAACAGACATTCCTAGTACAGTTGTTTAAAATTTGCCGCACTTAAATTAAGTTTTGCATTGTCGATGTGTAACTAACTGTTAATACTTAAGAAAATTAAAGTCAGGCTTTTTGGAGGGATGTACTGCCTCCGTCTTTCGGGTGACTGAATTTCTTCCGGGCGGACGGTGAGGTGACTGGCTCGGTGACAGCCTTGTACCCTCTTCGCTTGTCCGTAGCTCCGAACAGTCAAAATCCTTCGAACATTCGTAAATAAACGACATGTTTTCTGTTTTCCTTCTCGCAAGATAAAGTTACCAGCCCACGGGCTGGACAGGCACAGAATCGTAATTCTGTGCCCAGCAGGGAAAAGAGACTTATTTTCTCTCTTTCAGCGTTGAGGAAGGACATGAAGCGACGTTAGTTTATCGATTTTCCGATTAATATAACACTAAAAATGATTGTATATTCATTTATTCACCGCATTAGCTACATGTTTGAGCCGGCCATCAGATAGTGCTGCGATTGTGTGAAAGAGAAGAACTGAGGTAGAGGCCTCTGCTGTGTACAACTACAATACAAGTTCATAATTTTGTTATTATACCAAATACTGTGCTAATAAAATGTATACCTATAAGACTGTTAAAATTAGCGTGTTGCACTTTACTTGTAACATATAATATATGAGTAATGTGACTACTATACGTAACCGTCTTTCAAGCGTACTCACACACGCGTTGTATATCTGTAAATAAATATATCCTATTCATTTTATAACTACAGTTATCTTCATCGCGTTTATTGAGAGGTAAAATGTGGTTCAACTTATTGTTTTATAAATCCTTGTTACTTTTCATGATTATACTCGTGTTTGACGTTCCTATCTTTCGATGTAAGTAGCACACCCAGCCTCTTGTTTAATAGGTACAGCACGTTCTTTTCCCAGGGCAAAGCGGCCAGGCATTGAAGCTAAAAGTGAACCTCCTTCTAGTGCCAAGGTTACGAGTACGTGTAGCCATGCTGTGTTCCGCCATATGCCTTCATGTGGTGCACAAGGATAAGTTTTTCTTTACCTTTTTCATGGTAATAATTTTATGGCTTAGAAAACAGTGTCCTTTATTCAGTGCTGCAGAGACGTCGCCGGAGGGAATTTCTGGGACAGAGAATTCCTTAGAATGGCTGCGGCAGAGAACAGTCAACGGCTACACATACTCGTATCTTATGCAAGAACACGGCAGGAAATTCTTCTTGCAACAACCACACCATCTTTAGATGCTGGTCACGTCGGGCTGCTGAACTGACAAGGCAAATGCCTCCTCGCGACTGTTTAACGAACTCTCTACTCGGTGCGAGTACATTGTGCAGCTTCAGATTATGTTCTTTATTTGCATGCTCTTTATTTATTGAGGACATGGCCAAGATAAGATTCACTGTCGTTTCGCAACGCTGGTTTCTGACGACACCGGCTATAAATTCTTTCTTTTTGTAAGGTGCACCTCAGGGATTATGAAAACTACACACTTTCTTCTTTCAGTGATGTTACACTGAGATTTTCACAGAATTACTGTCAGGTAGGCCACCGAAGAGGAGCCTGTATTATGACTGAAACAATTATGTTTTATTTTCTTGAACTAAATATTTTTTTCTGCATCAATGACATTAAGAAGGGCTACCAGCCTAGATGTAATATAGTAAAGGATGAGAAAGGTGACTTGGTTGCAGACTCCCACAGTATTGTGGCTAGGTGGAGGAACTATTTCTCCCAGCTATTCAACGTGCATGGGGTTAAGGAT
>Ga0123352_10005680_pt1 | contig 18876 bp, 8 predicted proteins | sample TergutLab28metaG_FD_89700 | JGI IMG/M metagenome (GOLD analysis project Ga0123352, IMG submission 89700) | Labiotermes labralis P1 segment gut microbial communities from Petit-Saut dam, French Guiana - Lab288 P1 | ecosystem: Host-associated > Arthropoda: Insects > Digestive system > Gut ... | reverse complement strand
GCTCGAAACATGTAGAGTGAAGGACGACTAACCCTGAAATAAAGGATAGTCCATAAGTGTCATCTTGTTGGTAATTATTTTGGAACAATTATAATGATGCACGGAACAATGAATGTAAAAATTGTGAATATTTTATTGATCCGCTAAGTAATTTTCAACCTTTAAATTAGTTTGGTTGTTACTGAATTACAGAAAATTTGGGCAACTATGGATACAGTAGATACAGAAGTGCATAAACTAGTGGAAATACTGTCCCCTCTACTGGCCATTTCTTCTTAGAAATGTTCGAAAGGATTTAACGTACGAGGAATTGGTTGTAGGTTTGAAAGAATTCACTAATATCGTAGAAAGTAATTCAGCAGTAACTTCTCCGGTGTTTGACTGCGAACAAGAAATAGTGCAAAGTAATTGTGATGGAAAGTAATCGTCAGTTGTTACAATACCACAGGATAGTTGCACTTTAATTTTATCAGTATAGTAGGTTCCACTTGAACAGATCAAGAACAGGCATCGTTTTGTAGTGATTCAAGCGGAACTGCTTTACGGAAGGGTTCCAAATGGTGTTGAAAGTGTGGCTAAAAAGAGAAACTCACATGATAGAACCTAATTTCACTGAAGCGGGAAATTCGCTTAACATAAGGGAAATTAAATATTCAGCAACCTCTTTAAGAACATTATGGTGCAAAATGGGAAACATCAGGGAACTGCCGTTCCATTCCACAGTAATCTCGGCTCCCCTATGAAGAAACTGCGTCATCAAGACGAAGAAGATAATTTTTGCTGTGTTTTCACACTACGGAACCTTGGTTGTATGATGTTGGTAATTTGTGTACATGTGTGATGGTGGATGGTTAACAAATATGTACCTGTGTTACCTGTCACGTATGCTTGTTTATTGTACCCTCTTCATCCTACAGTTGTTTTCACACACATCTTGAAAACTGATTCATCTGAAGAATAAATATGTAGTCTAATCTACTGTTTCAATACATAAAGGAACGAACTTTTATGTAGTCTAATCTACTGTTTCAATACATAAAGGAACGAACTTTTCCATCAACGGTAGCATGTATCTTTCACTTGTAACTTCTGTTCGAATAAAACCTGCAGGATAAAGTTTATTTGGGAGACGTAAGCGCAGAAGGGGGAATAATATAGAAGGGGGCATTCAAGAAATAGGCTGAGAGGGCGAGCACTTGATGAATCTAGTTCGAGAACGGGATGTTTTAATCATGGTAGTATACCTTCGAGTCCCACAAAAAGCGGGGAATTTCATGACTGGCTAAAGACCTGTTAGCCTCTTAAGGACTTTGCACCGTGGAGATAGGTAGTTAGTTAGATGGATAGTTGGTTGGTTAGGACGACTGTATTACATGCTAGTCATACGAATATTTGTAGGAACAGTATATGTTACGGTATTCATGTTGCTGTATTATGGGAACACAGTCTACTGATGACATATTCTAAATAAAGTCAAATACAGCAATATCCTGCAGTTCGAAGTAAGGCAATATGGGAAATTTGAGGTTCTCTCAACGGTGTTGCGGACGATTTAATCCTTACTGGATGTTGCTCCGTGTAGACTGGTAAACGGTTGACGACGCTCCGTTTGACATTGAAAATGGTGGAATTTCAAGACACATTTCCGTATTTACAAAAGTAATTTCAAGAAGGCGATTAATGCTGCAGTTTTCAAACACGTATCTCCTCCAAAAAATCAGAAAAAAAAAACGCATTCTGCTATACCACGTCACAACTCAGAAGACCAACTTTTGAGTAACACCCGCCGAGAGAACCTGAAAATTTATGTTATTATCTAATAGTCACTTTCACTGGATGCAATATTGCTGTAACTTAACCTAGATTTGACAGATGGTTCGATACATTGACCTTGTCAGCGGAACATAGTTTGGCTTCATTTTGACACTGTCAATACTCGTCACTGCTCTATTTTAATTTCTTCAATATATCATGCGTACAGAATTGAACGCAAAAATACGCAGCTATATAAATTTAATAAGATGTCATTGAATTAGCACACCAACTAATGCACATACATAAAATTTTTACGTTAAAACATTTAAAATCGCTCCAACATGTTTCGATCCTAAGATCATCTTCAGGGAGCTACACTGTTCCTTGCTATAGTCACATTTTTAAAAACACTCATTGATTAATTTCCGTATATATTTTTTTAAAACACTCACTGATTAATTAATTAATCAGTGAGTGTTTTTAAATAAGGAAATTAATCAGTGAGTGTTTTTAAATAAGGAAATTAATCAGTGAGTGTTTTAAATAAGGAAATTAATCAGTGAGTGTTTTTAAATAAGGAAATTAATCAGTGAGTGTTTTTAAATAAAGGAATTAATCAGTGAGTGTTTTTAAATAAGGAAATTAATCAATGAGTGTTTTTAAATAAGGAAATTAATCAGTGAGTGTTTTTAAATAAGGAAATTAATCAGTGAGTGTTTTTAAATAAGGAAATTAATCAGTGAGTGTTTTTAAATAAGGAAATTAGTAAGTGAGTGTTTTTAAATAAGGAAATTAATCAGTGAGTGTCTTTAAAAATATGAATTTAGCAAGGAACATTGTAACTCCCTGAAGATGATCTTAGGATCGAAACATGTTGGAGCGATATTAAGTGTTTTAATGTAAAAATTTTATGTATGTGCGTTAGTTGGTATGCTGATTAAATTACTCTACGAAATGCACGGTGCAACGATAAAGATTAATAAGATGTGGTTGAATGAAGAAAGCAACGCTCATAAAAAGCAGACTGAGAGAGTTACCCATATAGTGAAAAAGTTAACTTTAATCCTGTATAGTTTATTATGAACATGAAACTGAGCTTTACACAGCTTTGATCTTGGAGCAGTCAGCACTCTTTGAAGGACAGGAAGTTTCCGCAGGGGTTTACACTCAGGCATACTGGGAGCGGATATCCAGATGCTGATGGACAGATAATCGGCGTAAACCAGACGCTAAGCATCTAAGTCAGGCCAAAGAGCAGGACCTCGAAAGTTTAAATCTTCTGAAACGCGATCGCTTAATTAGCGTGTTGGAACCCAACAAAGAAAGTAGTGAATGCAGGAGAGTATTGAACTAAATGTAGTAGCAAACTGAACTCGGCTTTAAATTAGCAGGGCGTTGCCATCTGTTGTTCCGTGTGGGATTTAGGATAGATGAATTGTACCTAGGTTTTGTAATTACATAAACTGGTACTCATTTGCACATTAATATGTACAAGGTCTGTTTTTAGATGGAAGCCTTGCGATAATATATTCTCATTTTATCAGAAATGTCTTAAATTGCGTAAGGTATGTAGAAAAGTGTTTTTGTGACAAAATTTAATTAAAATATTAGTTTGTCCCATTAAAATTAAAGGAAGTTGTTATGAAGAACGTAGTTAATTTGCATACTTTCATATCAAGTTTAATTATGTTAATTCATTTCAATAATTTCCTTCACCCCTCGTTCTGGGTACGGTCTTCATAATATGCTGGATGATAATTAATAGGGATGTCTGTTTCTCCGTCGAGCTGTTAGAATTTAAAATTTCTTATAGAGTCTGGGGTTTGGAATGCATGGTAAAAACTACGTGTCAAATTAGCTTTTGTCCCCAACGGCCAATTCGTACTCGTGTTTCGTACCAACATTACCTATAAATTCGTAACTTTCTTCTGTAACGCCATTCATACATTGTATAAAACGCGTTACCTCATCGAGACCAAAAACTTTTATTTCAGATGTGCTTCTCAGTGCAGCTGTTGATATTGTTACTCTTCAGTGTAATGTGTGTAGTGTCGTTAGCTTTGCAGCAACTTCAATAGTACGGCATTTCCGTTCTTTACAATGATCCGATGAAGATGTGTGACTTTCAAACACTCTTATTATCCAACTGATGCACCAATATATAGTATGTAGATACAATAAAAATTATAAAAATATTTTTAAAATGCTCCGACATGTTTCGGATCACAGAGGATCCATCATCAGGGAGCTTTGTGCAGTGCTTGGTTAAAATTATAAAAATAACTCTAATCTTGTCCGTTGACATGGACGTAGTCGGTGCTATGTCAGCATATTCTGTCAGAATATGCTGACACAGCACCGACTACGTCCATGTCAACGGACACGATAGAATCATTCTTGTAATTTTTAGCCAAGCACTGTACAAAGCTTCCTGATGATGGATACTCTGTGATCCGAAACATGTCGGAGCATTTTTAAAATATTTTTATAATTTTAATTGTATCTACGAATTATATATTGGAGTATCAGTTGTATAATAAAGTTTTTGAATGTCATTTATGCATGGTGCAAACGCGAAGAACACGAAGAAAAATGTGTGACAGTTTATGGTCATTTTGCTTATACTTTGAATATCGCCTTTTTTTGTAACCATACTTATTGTTGAATTATGTTCGCGATGTGCTTTTTTCCCCTGTCTTCAGGTTAATAATACAGTGGCAGATTGAACATGACTATTTTTGTTCTAAACATCTTCATAATCGTTGGGATCAAACCCTACACAGTTTCAATTCGAGGCCAATAGGCTAGTCACTGTACCACTGGACACGGTCTAATGCTAACTTTCTCAGATGCACTACTAAACATAATGGGAATTTTACAAGCGCGATGGTATTTGTTGCTGTTTTTAAGGGAAGAAAGCGGCTAAGGTAATTTGAGTGTTGCTGTTCGAATAAGAAACGCTCAGTATATCATGTTAGGTTTGGTCTCTCAGTGTAGGGTGCTTACAGATTACGTACACTCTGCGGTTTGTATGTCAGTTGCAAATAAGGAGCTAATCTGGGATATAAGTAGTGCAAGTTATTGGACGTTAGTTAACTTTAATTTACAGAGAAGTATAGATCATGAAGCAAGTGCCAACTGGATTCGAGTGGTGACAACATGCCAATTAGTCGGACATGTCGAATTAATGTAGGACAATGGTGTGTGGATTTTATAATGTGTAGTGAATTCCAACTGTACCACGTAAATTAAATGTAGATAGCACTTGGACTGAACCCGGAACTTAACAGTGAGAAACCGGTGCCTTACCACCTGATGTCGAGCAATGAATACAATATTTTGGATAAATTTTATAATAAAATTATTACGAAATCTTTCAGTTATGTATTTTTCCATCCGTCCTTGCACCCACCCATCCATTCGAATTCAGAAACTTTAATATTGTGTTACATTACGTTATTCTTATTTGTTAGGGAAATTTATTTTAGACTGCGAATTTGGTCCGTAATAACCATTAAGTTTACATTTTAATATGGTTTGAAATAAAATTCGCAAGACTTCAGTAGCCTGTCGTACATAACATCTGACTCCCCTTACAAACGTAAAGCCTGTAACGTAAGTCCCATCATTGGTGGTGCTTTACCCTAACTCTAAGAACATTATTCAAGAGAATAATCGATGTGAACCAAAAGGACTTATATGTCACAAAATCCAGGGGGGTCCTACTGGAAACATAACGTCATTGGTCTGTTACTTCCAACCTAGGCGCCTGGAGAATGGGTTACAACCATCAGTAAAGAAGGGATTCTAGAGTGGTTCTTTGATTTTATTGTGACGGACGCCCAGCCTTGCGTTCTTGTTCAATAAAGATGAATTTTAGTTGGATCGGGGGAGGGAGTGGCATTTGTGGGGCGTAGCAATTTGATTGTCAATATATGTCGATATGATTTGTTATTAAATCCACTGAGATTTCATAGGATCGCAAGGATATAATTTAAGCCCCATTTTCTCACGTAGTTGGTTATATAGTTTCTCCACTTCGTCGATGAAATGAATCATTTATAGTGGAATGTTTTAAAACACGCGGACAAAAGAAGATTCAAGTCTCGGACAGGATTAGAATAAAATACGAGTATTACGCAACTAACAGACACGTGGTAAATTTCACTCGAAATTAGCATGGATTTCGAAATTTCTCTAAAATTTAGGGACGGTTGAACACAGGCACAAATAGATTTAGAAAATATACCTTTCTCGACTGTATATAAAATTTCTTGTGGTTTGAAAGATTGGTCAGTCTACAAGCATTCTTCATTTATGTGTTTAATTATTCTGAAATTCACATTAATATTAGACCATCAGTCGCGTTAAATTGTGCCCGAGAAATGAAACGAGGCGTAATATCATAACGAATGAACCAGATAGAATTTTTGCGGACATCTTCAATTTAATCCAGGACAAAATATAGGTGGATGGTAATTTTTTTTAGAAACTAGGTCGTTTTCAGCTTTAGTCCACAACAGACTATAGAAAGACGGCAACTCTTTGAGAAACTGAGGTGCAATAAACTTCGTGAAGCAGAATCGTACAAGCCGCTGTAATTATAAACCCAGTTACTTCAGAACCAACGATATCATAAAGCAAGTTTTAAAGGCTTCATTATTATTAACGTACAAGAATTCGTATGAGTAAAAAGAGCTGGTAGATGAGCATTATCATGTGGGAGCGAGGTACGTGTGTACATGAATGGAAGAATCATGATAAAATTTACTTTTGGAGCCAGACTAGTGTTTACCTTGGCAACCAAATAAAGATGTAATGTCATTACACAATATGGACAGTTAAAAGATTTTATACCACTCTATGTAAGCAATAAGAAATAATTTGAAATTAAGTAAAAGAGTAAAATCTTAGAATTTTGCACAGCATTGCTAAGTGATATAAATAAGCCCAGCAACTAATACTCCTTCATTATTCATTCAATTCTAGAGAAGGGCAGAGAAGTTTTCTCTTCGCTGCCAGTTTCATATCGACTCTGGATGCGTCGCATACTATAGTTGCAATTTATTGTCTTTGGTTTTGGCTCAGTTAACAAAGGAGTATTAATCGACATATTTTAACAAATCTAAAACAGCATCCTGGCAAGTGGTAGAATGTGCGTGTGTATAATTACAGCTCCGTCCAAAAACGCGATGTTGCCAACTGTGCGACCTGAACAGCCAAACCTAGGCTCAGTTCCCCAACTAATGGAAACGTTGCCTGTCCCACATTGGCTAGTTTGTACTGTTCGATGCGTTTTTCTACCGTGTCCCTGAACTGATTTTAATATGACATGAGTTCGAGTGACTATAAAAAACTGTTTCTACTCAGCACGTTCACTTTTCTTCAGTCCAGCTCCCATCCTTGTTGTTTCGAGCTACTTAGTTTTGTAGGTGCCGTTGAGATCCGACACCATCGGGCATTTAACAGCAGCTTCAATTCCTAAGGCCACCAAACGTCGCAGTAGTGAAATTTCAGTCCGAATTCAAAGGGGCGGTTGCCGAGTTCAAATATTGAACCGGATACCGCCCTTGAAATGCTTTATAACTCCCATTCACAGAATACATAAATAATACTTCAGTTTAGGCCACGATTTCTTCTTTACATATTCTTTCCAATTCTTTATTTGCTGATTATTTTATTTGTTACGCTGTTTAGCCAGGTGTACTCTCAGCACCTTTTTATAGCCCATAAATAAATAAAACATTAAATTAATAAGATTTATACAATTGGAATTCACGACTAGGGAGGCGCAGGCATTGTCGCTAAATTTTGGACCGACTCTGGGTCACATCCAGCCTCCCACTCAATGGTTACTGGGAATATAGTGTCAGGAAAGTGAGTATGACTTCGAACCCTCGTACCCAAACCAAAGAATACGTGGAGTTTTAACTCCAGTGTAATTACTGTTTACGCACAGGTGAACCACTTATTACCGGCCATGGAGTGGTTATGCTTTGTATTCCGGAGGTTCTTATCTCAAATCTCGGACCGAGGGCTGACTATTCTCAGTGATGCATAATGTGTTTTTTCCAGTCCCTCCAGGCGAAATGTCAAGATAATGCACGAAGAAAGTATACTACCGCTTTCTTCCACATCCCTTCAAATTCATCGTTTACAAACCATTTTCTCATTCGACTCTACATAGGCCAAAGACTTACAGAATCTTTGTGGAAATATTAACAGTTATAACAACAGCAACTATAGCATTCTCAATACTAACATCCATAATAATCCCAGTAACCTTAACCTAAAAAAAAAATAAAGAAGACCGAAATAAAAGATACCATTCGAATTAGTATTCGATCCAAAAAATTCAGCCCAACTACCACTCACATCACGATTTTTCCTATCGCAGTAATTTTCACAATTACATTCGTGGAAATTCACTTACCATTGGCAACACCACTCACCATAACATCTAACATAAACTCATGAATATTAATTAGATTTTGGTCATCGGCCTACACCACGAAAGAAATCAAGAACCGCTCGAATGGAGGAACAAAGTCCCTCAAAAAAAAGTGGGGGGTATAAATAACAGTAACATTTGGGTTGCACTAAAAAAGTACTACTTTTTTTCTTTTGGCGCAACATTCCCCAGTGGGCCAGGGCCTCCTCATTCACGATGTAAGTAGATCACACACAACGATGCACCACAGTCGGTAGAACCCCTCTGGACGAGTGATCAGCTCGTCACAGAGACCACTACCTGACAACACACAACATTCACAACGGACAGAAATCCATGCCCCCGGTAGGTTTCGAACTCACATTCTCATCAGGCAAGCGGCGGCAGACCTACCCTTTAGACCTCGCGGCCTCTGGGACCGGCAAAATGTACTGCTACAGTAGTTAATTTCATAGGTGAGAACCAGACACATTGTGTTCAGTTTCGACCTGATCTTAGATAAGAGAAATAACAATAGTGCAATTTCTCGTACTCTTTCAGATTTTCGCGGAAAAGTGGGATTTGATTAGTGCTAAGGAGCAATTATAAAAGTGACGATTCCAAACTTCTCTCTTTTTATCAAGGATTCTGTATCGTCATCATCATCATCATAATCATCATCATATATCTGTCATGTAGATGGACCACTTGTTGACCCGTTCCGGTCTCACGTATCCAGAAGTTTCTTCGAAGGTCTACTATGATTCCTTCTGCCAGTTGGGTAGTAGTGTTTCATTACCCTGGGTAATCTATTGCGAGGCATTCTATTTACATGTTGTATCCAGCTTCTCTTGTATTCCAGCAATTTGTCCAAAATTGGTGTTACTTTTAACTCATTTGCAATTTGTGCATTTGTTTTGTAATTTGTCCAAGTGTATCGTGCTATTCTTCTCATGTATTCCAGCTCTGCTGCTGTTACTCTTCTGGCGTCCCTTGCTTTAATAGCCCAAGTTTCGATGCCATATAACAAGACAGGAAGGGCTAGTGTATTGTATAGTATTCTGTATCGTCGTTGAAGATTAATGTATTTTTAAATACGTCAGTCATCATGCTGTTCACGTAACTGAAGCAATATTTCAGATTCATTATGAATGTCACTGTCGAGTTCGGTGCCACTGATAGTGAAACCGCAATCGGGCATCAAGGCACGTGCACATTTTGTATTTGGACGGTACGTGATATCTGTGCATCACCAAAAATCACATGTCATCTGAATCGGAATGCCCGGCATTGATTTTCCAAGATAATGGTTTCATTAATTATTAATTCATTTTCTTTTCTTATTCGTTCAAATCATCAGAATAGTCAAATATTCAGTGTTACTTTTTCTTCTATTTCATAAGCAAACACAATGTTCTTAAATTTATTTGTGAAATTTTCGACCATTTTTCAGCCTAGGTTATTTCACTTTCTTTTCATCCTGCAATATTTATTATTTTTTTCATACATTAGATTTTGTGTATCTCTTACTCGTTCTTATAACTTTGCTCTGTCATGTTTACTGTCTTTTTTGTGGTATTCATCTGTGTTACCTCATTACAGCATTTCATTTGTACCCATTTTGCCTGACTTCGTAGTTAGTAGCTTATGCGTAAGGTTTTTTTTTCACCAAGGACCTTGTGTACGCCATAGAATTCGAAGTTAGGTCGAAATGGTCATTCCCTTCTTCGTATTTTTGTCCTTATACACTGGTTTAATTTTTTTTACATTCTTGAAAAAACAACTCTCTTATATGTTCGTTACATTTCTCATTATAACATATTTTTTTTGCGTTTGCGTTTGTGCGTTATTTTTTAGACATGTTCGAATAATTTTAATAAGTGGCAGTTACCTCCGTCATGTCCGTCCGTCCGTCCGTCCATCCGCATGTATCCGCCCTACTGCCGCTGGACGGATTTTCGTGAAATTTCATATTGACGGATTTTATGAAAGTGTGTCGGGTAAGTTCAAATTTGGTTGAAATCGGACAAAAATATCGGGCACTTTACACGAAGACCTAAGTATATTTTATTGTTCCCGGCGACATTAAATCGCCACACAAGCGATCTCATCGACTGAATCTTATCAGTATACTAGTTCATTTCTCAACGTATCATTCTATACAGCTACATTACTGCAGCTCCACCGGACGGATTTTATTGAAGTTTGATATTGGGACTTCTGTCAAAATCTATTAAGGAACTCCAAATTTTGTTAAACTTTTGGGAAAATATCAGGCAATTTGTATGGGGCGTAAGTACGTTTTAGTGCTGCTGGAGATATTAAATCGCTATAAAAACGTTCTTCTCGATCGGAATGGTATCAGGCTCTTAGGAAGCAGAGGAGGATTGAAAATTATTGGAACGCGGCGCAGTGTAACGTTATTTATACATTGCCTATCTTGACCTATTTATCTCTGTTACTCGCAATTAGGACGAACCGTGTTTCGTAAGCATAGTCCTGTCTGTTATATCTAATTACGCGCATGGGTACTTTAAATATAAATTTCAGTGACAGTAACAACTGCACTGTAATCATTAGCAGTTGATGTAATCAATAAATTTCTGATCCTGTTCCTTTTCTGACATGATATTTTCACTTTTGTGTTTTTTTAAATATGACATTCTTTTTGTAGTTGCGCAAGCCGTGTACATGGAGGTAACGCGTTTCTCTGTTTCGTATATTTATTCTTTTATGTGTTTGTTTTAGTTATTATTATATTGTATTTTTAGGCTGTGGGTTGGTTAGCTCAGTCGGTATATCGACTGACTACGGGCTGGACGGTCCGGGATCGAATCCCGGTGGGGACGAGATTTTCCGCCCGTCCATACCGGCCGTGGGGCCTACCCAGTCTCCTGTAAAATGGGTACCGAGTCTTTCCCGGGGGTAAAGTGCAGCCGGGGCGTGCTGCTGACCACTCACCCCCTTCTAGTGCCGCGGTCATGGAACAGTAGAGCTATACCTCTGCCCACCCTCTGGGCCACACCGAGCCTGTAACGGGTTCACTTTACCTTTTATCTTTTTATATTTTAGACTATGAATGTGTATGTGTTTCCTACGCATGCACGTTATGTAACCTGTCGGGAATGACCGACTAATCAGTACTAATTAAAGTGGGTTTGGTCATAAATACGCCATTCGTGATGAGTCAGATATGAGGGGTGATGTATACAGACCGGCGTATGTTCTGTGTCTTTACAAATGTACGTAATATTGTAAGATATTGTCTCCTTATCTCTGAAAATATGACATTAAATGTCATGCTATTCCTTGGGTAGAACATTTAAAAAATCTTTCGAGGAAACCCCATTTCCTTAAAGTCGCTGTATTGCAATTTTAATTTCAAGGGGAAATGGAATGTCGTCGTTCATTTGCTGTTCTAACCTACTCAGAGTGGAAGCAATGAAAATCGAAGTGTGCTCTGCAGAAGATTACAGCCGTGTGGCCTCTCTCTTCTCTCCACTAGACCACCTCCCTCCAGCGTCAGGAGTAGTGGTCTGATACTCGAGGCACACTATAACGAAGTTACACAGCAATAAGATCGTCATAAATGAACAAGCGAACAACTTTCTCGCCCCATATGAAATTATAAACCTCGCTTGATAACTGGGCTATGGCTTGTAAATCGTTGTTAACCTCATACTCATATTGGTAGGCGGAATATAATTACGTAACTTTCTTAACCTCGGATGCTTGAAACGCGTCGGTGTGCGTGCTAGCTGTCTTCATGGAGAAAAATGTAAAAGCTTATGTTAAAACGGAATTATCTTCTTCAGTGGAGAAGCGCAGACTGTTTTATTTAAGGTCCCAGTTCGTACCGCGCTGTAAACATTTTCTTCTCGGTTATATAAAACCAGTCATTTTATGATGTAAGTGGCACAAGTAGCTGTTTGTTGTCAGATAAATACAAAACATAAATACAGAGTGGGCAGAGCGTACAGTTGTTGAATGTTAAACTGTTGGTGCATCACGTAACCAGTAGGCTTTAGAAGTTTAAAGGATCGATAAGACTTCTATCTCGAGTTCGAGGTCGGCTATATGCACACTTTCTGTGGCGTTTGTGAGGCCCTCCAAAAAGAGCCTTAAAACACATTCCTGTTCGAAGTCTATAAAAATCATTCTGCCGTCCACACTATGTAAGACAGTTTACACTGTACGTCTTTTTACTTTTTAATAAAATAGGAAGTTAATGATGATTAACTCTGGATTTTATAGCCACTGCTGTAGCCCATTTCAAGTCGTATCGCTCAAAAACTTCGACAGACTGAACAAAACAGCGAATAAAACTCAGAATAAACATAACTTAGGCCAAGATATGAGCTTGGTACCTTACAGATGAAAATGTAGATCTTGACCGTTAACCAGTTTGCTTAGTGAACTGGCGTTTTCCTGTGATCAAGTAAAGTGAAACGTCGTTGTAACAATACATGTAATGAATTCGTACTTACAACCATGCCACACAAAACAGTGTATATTAAATATATTTTTCAGTCATATAGTAGGATTTACCAGAAGTATACCTGAATATAATTCCTACCCTTCAGTTTGGGGTTATGACGTCATTAACATAAGTTGCGCGTGGTTCTTGGTCAACATCTGTCATTTGTTAGGCTCAGACAGGATCTTTTGTTGTAGTAACTTGGCTTTCTTTTCTAAGCCTTGCTTTTTACGAAGTGAATGAATTAATCACCTTTGTGTTGCTGTACCTCGCGTCAATATGCGTTGCCAGCAAGGAAATATTGAGGCTTCTTTATGAAAGCGAGGTAACCGGAAACCGTTAGTCGGAGTGTGGGCTATCTTAAACAAGGTTCATGAATAGTGACTGAAATTCGTACGTTAAGTCCTATAGGTAAGCGGTTTTCGGAATTTTTACCAACGTACCTTATTTGATTCAGTGGCACTTTTTCAACTGAAATATTAAACGTTCGTCGAATGGAGAGATAATGATCAAGGGCCAGGTTGAAACAAGAAGAAATAATAATGCCGAGTTTTGTATTTTAAGAAGTGTAGACAGAATAATGCACCATGTAAAGCCTTTCGTGCGTCATTAACAGCTTTACCTTCACTTAGCATACCTCTCTGACAACCAACATAATGTTTCATGACGTCATAATTATTTAATCTCTTGTTTATTACGAGAAATTAAACAATATTATGTTTAAGCAGTCTATATCTTGTAATTTATTATTTCCTGTGCTGACGTGGGTTAGGCGTATAGAAAGTGTAACACAATCGATTGTAAATTTTTTAACGGAAAACGATATCTAACGTTACGTGTATTCCCAGAGGAAGTTCGAAAATTCACGAAAAGTGTTAATAAAAGTTGGCCTCCTACGAATCGGGGGCCGAATGTGGGACCTTCGAGAGAGGAAGCATGGTCAGACATCTTGTACAGTACGTGAATATATATATCGCTACAGCTATAAATAAGCCGTCAACATTATGGCTCGCATTTTTGAAAGTGAGGAATCCGCGTTGTTTTTTATATGATCAATATATGAGGTATAAAATTATAAAATAGTATAGTCATACACAACTCTCAATTTATTAGAAGTATTAGTTGTATTTCTAACAACATGTTTCGGCCCATATTTTATAATTTTTTAAAATAATGTGAAATGCCAGCTTGATGCAACAAGGTAATTTTTTATGTATTCTTAGCTCGACATGTTTCGGGCGCATACGCCCATCGTCAGAAGCATTAGATGTTGAGTTGCAGCGTATGGTTTTCTGCACCGAGTTTTTGAATGGGTGGTGGTCTTGAGAGCCGCTGCGTAGGTCGTGTGTACGGTGCGGATGGTGCCACGGCACGATGGGCGTATGCGCCCGAAACATGTCGGGCTAATAATACATAAAAAATTACCTTGTTGCATCAAGTTGACATTTCACATTATTTCATGAGGAAGTGCACAGTCAAACAACCCTCAAGTTTTATAATTTTTATTGATTATATTGATTATGGCTTGCATATTCATTTCCATATATCAGATACCTGTATTCGGGAATTTCAGTGTTGGTAGATATACCGGGCTTACCGATATCTAGATTGAGATACTTCGTGGTTTTGCCCAGCCTGGACTTCCAAACGTCGGTACATAACAGTAAAGTTACAACGAAACGAAAATGTTTGTGATCAACGCTAAAGTATTATAAACAAAGGAAAATGTTATTTCTGGTGGTGGACAAACTCAGGTACCGAAGTGTTAAATAATTAAATGACTCAGCGGCTGCGTAATACGCTGCGCGCCATGAATTTTATTAGCACAACATAAACACCGCTCCTCGCCTCCCGTTAGAACGTGTGAAATGGAAGGCGTGGGCGATAAGGTTGAGCTGACCCCTTCCTTAAGTTGCATTTATTGCGTGGGTGGAAGTTTCTGAGCTCCCAACTTTACTTGCCTAACCTTCTGGTGAACAGGAATGAAATCCTTGCCTTTCATTGTACTGAAGGGGTAACGTGAACTGCTGTCGGTGATGGCTTCATAAAAACTTTTATGCTTATTAGCAACTGTAAGTTTTGAAAGAATGTAATGTTTCCTTTCATTATTGACATTTTTACAAACGAATTATGCCTTTCCGTCTGTCTGTGTTTTACAATTAACTAAATTATAAACTTGCTCTATTGGGTAGCATTATGGTTGAGAAGTCCATAGTTGGCCTGCAGTTCAATAATTTCCTTGTGCACTAAACCCGAAGATTTTTATGACTGTGGTCGTAAACCGTCGTGACTAACCCCCAACCTAAGCACTTTTTACACTCTGCGTCTCGGAAATATATATTTATACTGTGCTCCATATCAGCGATCTCCTACTTGCAGGCTTCCTGGTATCTCGACTTCGCAGTTGTGATTTTCCTCGTGCTTGCGTCTTGTTGCAGCTGCCTTGTCATTCGTTCTTTGAATCTTTAACCTGTTATAGCGACGTGTGGCAGTAGGCATACAGTCAAAATGTGGTCAGTTCGAAAATTTTGAATTGTGGTAAATGTTGAAGTTGATGCTAATAAATTTTAATTGAGAGCTGCTTACGTTGCTCTATTTACTGTTGCAATACTGTAGGCCTTGACTCTATAATCCGTGATCGGATAGCGGTGTCCAAGTGACCTATCTTTGAAGGGCTACTCTGATGCAAATGTCACTTTTATATAACATGCTCCTGAAGTGTGATTTAGTATTCTTGTGTTGAATTAGGGATCTGAGGGTGTGGGGTATTTTCTGGATTCACGTGGCTCAGTATTGGATCCACCGTCGAAATTATGTGAATTATATCAGGACCATTCGGCCTCTATATGAAAGGAGCCTGAGACATTAGTCCTTTAAAATGGTAAATAGTTACCGACATTTCGAAGGCTTATAATTCCTTCAAATTCAGGTTCAAGTATTCTAAGAAGATACAAATCTCATAACATTCGGACTCTATAAAATCAGATTTTTGACCATATTTTGATCTCCGGCGATGGCTTGTTGTCTGAAGATGGACGCAGAATATTTCCCCGAAGCGTCTGTAACTACACACCCAGACCACACAATGTAACTGAGACGACATTTGTCACCATGAGGGTTGTTTGACCGTGCATCTTCCTCATGAAATAAAGTGAAATACCAACTTGATGCAACTAGCTAATTTTATTGCTATATTCTTAGCTCGACTTGTTTCGGGTACATACGCCCATCATCAGGAGCATTAGATGTTGAGTTGCAGTATACGGTTTTCTGCACCGAGTTTTTGGATTGGTGGTGGTCTTGAGAGCCGCTGCGTAGGTCGTGTGTACGGTGGGGATGGTGCCATGGCACCATCCCCACCGTACACACGACCCACGCAGCGGCTCTCAAGACCACCACCCATCCAAAAACTCGGTGCAGCAAACCATACGCTGCAACTCAACATCCAGTGCTGCTGATGATGGGCGTATGTACCCGAAACATGTCGAGCTAAGAATACATCAATAAAATTACCTAGTTGCATCAAGTTGGTATTTCACTTTATTTCATTTGTCACCTTATAAGCTTCAAATTTCATATCAATTTTGACCAGTAGAGTAACTTTCTACCTTTTAAAGAAGACCCGCCACTGTATAGTGGTTAGTAAGTTAGTTTGTTGTTCAGATCGAGAATACCCCTCCAAGAGAGCGATAATTTAATGAAGACAGTTCTGTGAATCATTGCTTCAGTTTAGAATCACAATCGATGCCGGTGGAAGTGCATTAACCCTTGAACGTTGCCAGAGAAAGAATTTCGAATCCAGCACATGCTTTCATTTTAAAGGCAAATATAATAGCAGTTACAAAGCCCGTCACTGTAAACAAATGCCAAGTAGAGTGAAGGAAAGGGATCTCTATACCACACTCTACTCTTTATTTGTTCTCATTCGGATGTACACAACTTTGCTCTTTCATATGTGCTCATATGGCAGGATTTGTTGGTAGCAGAATCGAGTTGGGGGTATCAGTATCAAAAGAAAAGGCACTGCTACAAGAATTAATAAGCGTGTCCCGTGGATACACAACTCTTGAATGACTGTATATGTTATTTTCAATTGATAGAACAACGTCTTAAACGCAATATTCCCTTTTCTTGCCTCCCATATATTCGTAGTATGAAGTAAAACGCCTTCCTTATTTTACCACATACACACATAATTACTGCATTTAACCTAGACGTAGGTACGGAACACGAAAAGAGTGTATCATTACGAATGATTTATATTATTTGTTGCGCTGTAGCCATTATGATAACGTGTGTAAAGATAAGGAACAGTTTTATTCATTATACCTTATGCCCGTGCGGTTGCCTAGAAACAGAATAACACGGTTGGTTTAGATTTATGGCTTCTGTTATGTCGTATTAACCACCAGCGAAACGGAACGGGTGGAATGAAGTGGCGGATATGAAAGGATTATGTATTGGAACTGTAGGATACATTCGCTCTTAACTGCAACAGATTATCATGAAAAATGTCTTGCTATCTTATGTAGTTTATTAGCAGTGGAGATGGGAATTCTCTTGTGACTTTGAAGAAAGCACGTAATTGATAGAGTCCAACACTTCCGCATTTTGGCGAAATGTTCGTCCAAGTTTTTAAATAAATTTTAGTGGAAAATTTACATTTATTAAACAGTATATTGGCTGGAACTCAAACATTAACCACGTACACAGTGCATTGCTCTTAAGTAATCTTGCGTATACTTTTTGAATGACGGCAACATGTGTCGTGAACTGGTTTACCAACGTGGCCAGATTTATCTAAATGTCGAAGAAGACGCAGTGTCATCACCCCAAAAGAAATGTTGTCGTGGCCTTCAAGATTTTACTCTCATAAGAATTTCGGCATCGAAAATTTCTTCGATGGAGTTTTAAATTGCTGACCACTACGAGTTTATTACAAGCACGGTATACAACCTGTTGGCTGTGCCATGGCGTCCCTGGCTTCTTAGCTTGGAGGTCGATTACGATCCTGAGCCAATCGGCGTGCGGTCTGTGGTGGATGAAATCGCCCTGAAACACGGTCTGTACAAGTAATTCGGCTATTCTCTATTATTTTTCATTGGTCCAGACCTACCTCTTTCTCTTGAGCTTCAATCGCATACATCCGCAACGAGTGCTGTGCTGTATAAGTTTAACTGTTAGCGTTACTGGCCCGTGGTTACTGGGTGCCATCATGTTCCACATTAAAACACTATTTTTTTCAGGGTCGCTGCTGTGTATTTTAATGATTTTTAAGCGCGTTCGTAAAATTTCGAAAAGCAGCTATTAGCTTCGTCATGTTTTCCGTCCGTCTACCCGCATGGAACAACTCGACTCCCAATGGACGGATTTTCATCAAATTTGATATTTGAGGATTTTTCGAAAATCTGTCGAGAAAATTCAACACTCATTAAAATCGGACAAGAATAAAGGGCACTTTACATGAAGACCAATTTACATTTTTATCATATCTCGCTCATTTCTTCGTAGATTGAGAAATGTATCAGACAAAATTTGTAGAGAAAATCGTAACTCACATTGTGTGTTCAATAACTTTTTCGAAAATCGCGCCGTTTATGAGAAAATATGGAAAAATACTGTAGAACGGGGCAGGCCACAGATGGCAATATGGCGCTTGCACATTGCATGCTGGATACCTAAGGCTACAAATACACACACTGAGGAAATCTAACTACTAGATTAAAGCAGATTTGCGTCTACGCAAATGACGTTGTAATAATTGGAAGAACAAAGCAAATCTTAAATGAAACGTTTTGCAAACTCAAACATGAGGCGCTAAATGGTGGATTAATAATAAACAACAATAAAACCAAATATCTATATTGTACCAGAAAAACAATTCACCCTACATGCATAAATATAGGAGAACAGCTTGAACAAGTGAACTCATTTACATTCTTAAGAACAATGGTGAATACTGACAACTCTATTGAGGACGAAATGAAAGAAAGAATATCAGCAGGAAATATGGCATACCATTCACATATATTCACCAACACATGCACACTTTTTAAATGACACTATAAAACTTTAATTTGTTAAAATAGTGAAAATCTCCGACATGTTTCGGTTTATATTTAAACCATCTTCAGGGAGCTATTAGTTCATGCTAAAGTTACTTATATCACTTGTTGCTATGATGGCATTGTGGTAGCATGTCGTTCCTTGTTTG
>Ga0123352_10005679_pt1:0-17500 | contig 18877 bp, 8 predicted proteins | sample TergutLab28metaG_FD_89700 | JGI IMG/M metagenome (GOLD analysis project Ga0123352, IMG submission 89700) | Labiotermes labralis P1 segment gut microbial communities from Petit-Saut dam, French Guiana - Lab288 P1 | ecosystem: Host-associated > Arthropoda: Insects > Digestive system > Gut ... | reverse complement strand
CTTCAACCCCCCCCACCCCACCCCGATATCAGGGGATGATGTGTTTTAGCAGCAGCTCATTCTGCGCCCTTTGAACCAGTCTGCACCACAATTCTTTTCACACTTTGTCTTAGACAACCGTCTGCTCGATTTGAAGTTGTTTCCTAAGACCCCCCTTATCAAATAATATTGCTGAAATCACGTGATGCTTGTATCAAGCAATGCTTCAGAGTTTTTTGTCGAATGGGCGTTGGTTCGAATATTGAGGCAGACTCTTGATTCTTGAGAGATCTAAAGTCGTGACAGCTTTCCGCCTAACCATCGATAAAGTCCACCAACCAACAACACGGTATGGCATCCCAGAAACTTCAATCCTTATCCTGATTTAGTTTAACGTTAGTCTTAGCCACCAAACACAGTGATCTTCGATGTGCGTAGTTGACATGTAAATCAGTCCCATTACAGGGCTGGATAGGCCCAGAGGGTTCCAGAAAGTTAAGGTTCCCAGATTTCATGACAACGGGACAGGATGGTGATAAGGTTGTCAGCCTTACGCACCGGCCGCCTTTACCCCCAGGAAATACTCCTGGTAGTCATTTCTGTTAGAGACTGAGTCGACCCCAGGGCCATAGTGCGATCGGAAGGATTTTATGTCAATGAAAAATCCACTGACACCAGCTGGGATCGAACCAGCGACCTTCCGATTTGTAGCACTGTGCTACCGCGGTACTCCTCAGTTGACGTGTAGCAGTATGAATTATCAGACCGCGGGACCTAACAACGCTGTGCTAAAGATTATTTTGTCATGCTTTATTCAATCTAAACGGTCTGCTATTCGATTCCATTCCCGGTCAGAAGCCTGACTGTCCCTTCAGGGATTTTTCGCAGTTTCTTCTATTCCAGCATGCATGGGGATAGTACTTCAGAAAAGTCGTGATTGCTTTCATCACTCAACTGTGGAGTACAGTCTGCTCCTAAGAAACTGATGGTGTCTAAGTACAGTCTGCTCCTAAGAAGCTGATGGTGTCTAAGTACAGTCTGCTCCTAAGAAGCTGATGTTGTCTAAGTACAGTCTGCTCCTAAGAAACTGATGGTGTCTAAGCTAGTAAATTTCCGTCTTTGGTGGAACCCAATGTCTCACGGAACCATACCCTTGTGTGCTACAAAACACTAATCTACAATCCCTCAAATTTTTAATATTATCCTCGTATATTCTGTAAGATGTTCTTTTCCATATCCTTTCATTTTTATTATTTACTGCTCGCCCTATCATTTCCCGCTATATGCTATATTACGAGCCCTTCACAGCGAGTGAATCAAATGGTTAATATATAAATCATTATTTTTAAATTAGAGTTTTTCGTAATGTAGGCCAAATCACTCCATGTGGCACGCGGCTACCTACAGATTTTCATCGTGTCGCCCCATAATACTGCAGTTTAAGTGCTCACCGCCATGCACAACAAAAGCCCACAATTAACAGACATATCTAAAAGCGTCCCGATGCTCTTAAAATGTTTTTTTTTTTCTGTAGCGCTTCGAACCGATTTCGGGTTATGGTCTCCCCTTCTGGGGCTTCGTGATTACATTTACTGGACACACCACAGTCAGTAGGACTCCTCTGGGCGAGTGAGTAACTCGTCACAAAGACCTGTACACCTCAACACTCAACAATCACAACAGACAGATAGCCGTGCCCCCGGTGGGATTCGATTCCACAATCCCAGCCATCGAGCGGCAGCAGACCCACGTCTTAGACCCCATCGCTACCGGCTCGGCATTAGACGATATCAGTATAAAATTAAACGAATAAAATGTCTATGCATATTCGCATAATATACAGTTGCAAATATTAGCGCGGTTCCAATTTAGTTGGACTGAACGGTTTGCCGATTACCGATATAGATGAGGGTGGTTTTTCAGCTACGTAAGTTCAACGTCACGGACGTGGAAACAGTTCAGAGGCCAGTGACACTGAATTCTGTCCGCATTGATGTCAGCCGGTGGGGATTCATCTCAGAATGCAGGTAGACTACAGTCGTAACATTTTATAGTGTCACCTGACCTACGCGCAGAAGGGTAGAGGTTGGCATTTGGTGATACTGAAAGCCGCACCGCGACTTTGTGTATTGGCAGCGGAATGAGAGACAGGTATTGCCGTTGTTACTGTATTAGACTCATTACTGTCTGTCTTGTTGCACTTTTTGCAGTTTTGTCTAATAGGCTGGTCCTCAGGCTGAAGACAGAAGGCCATTAGATGGTGGACTTGAAGGCGTTGGAGGTTCTATTTTGATTCTTTTCTAAAGTTCTAAATTTATACATCTCGTTGTTTCTCGCAATTTAGTAGATCAAATGATGTAAACGACACATTTGGAACAACTAAAACTTTAATATTCTTTATCGTAGCTACATGTTCCGACCTTGTGAGGTCACCGTCATGCTAGCATTAGAACATTATAAAATATATACAAATTGTAAAATTCTAGTTAAAAATATATACAAATTGCAAATCTTTATTTTAACCCTTAACCTGCTAACGTGGAAAATAAGGTGAGCCCCTAATAATGCCAGTATATGACAGATGGGTTTTAAATCGGCGTTTAAAGGGTTACATGTTCTAATTCTAGCCAGGTGATGACGTAACAAGGTCGAAACATGTGGCTACGTTAAAGAATACTGAAGTTTTAGTTGGGTCAAAGGTGACATTTATTTTATTTTATGTATTAAATTCCCATCTTATTCTCAACTTTTTCCTAGCTCATAAGTCTTGAAGTGCAAAGGTGCTGTCGCTAGTCCAATTTACCACTACCAGCTTCTTGTGAGTAGTTTGGAGGGGAATGTAGCATGGTACCTCGGAGAGGAAGCATAACGGCCTAAGGGAGGCGTGGAGATAGTCGCATCTGCTGGTATCTTTTCTTATTCCTCTTATTTATAGCCTAACCACAGATACGAACATGCCTGGGCTCATCGCCTGTAGCGACACAGCTGCCACATCCTAAGCCACGTCCACTTGCATAACGATGTCATGAAAGGAATCCATTTGAAAGACAAGCTCCTTAGAATGTACTGAATGCGCACCTAAATTTCAGCGGTCATCATAAAATAACGGAACTGTAGTAGTGTTTGTGTTATGAAGGACTGAAGTAAGCATTTCCGTAAAAATCGGCAGTAAATATGCGATAACTCTTTGCGTCTGCATAAAAACTTTTACATTTAAGGCAGAAGGCAGGTCCTGTTTGGGCGACTGTGATATATGATAATCGTGATTTATGACTGCGTGCAAGTCAAACATGTCAAATGACTGAACTCTTGCTGACGTCATGTCGTCTGCATGTAGTGTTTAACTCAGGGGTGTGTGCAAGAGTTTTTGTAATGACCCTGCTTGCGGTTCGTAGAGCAGGATGTATCTTGCGACCGACTAGCTCTCTCTGTGCGGCAATTGCACCGACACGTACAGAATTAAACACATCTGTCTCAAATAGTTTATCTGTGGAATCCTTGTGATTTTCGGAAGAAAGACAGATTGCAAGACGTTAGGTCATGACGATTGGGGCGTCTTGAGATGTGACACCGTTTGTTCTGGTAAAAATTTTATAGGAGATTCTGTGGGAAATACTGTGTGTGCGTATTTAGTGTACAATAATAATTTGTGCCTCTAACATCGGGTAGCAACAATTTCTCCCGAAACGCAGGCCGCTGTACGCCCTTTACCACATGTTACAGCATCATATCCCTGGAGACGCCGGTCTAAATGTTCACAGCCATGAGAATCTTAAGTCTACGAGTTACATAATTGTAACTGGTTGTGTTACGTATGTGTCAAATAGCCTATAGGACATTTTGAAGTCATTACTAAGTAAGGGCTCTGTTTCGCCAGCTATCAGTTGGAGGGAGCAGACAGGAATGCCTGCAGGAGCGATACGCCACAATTGTTAACGCTGTCAAGGTATCTTGCTGTTCCAGAATGGCCGCCGGTCTCCTGAAGCTGTTAAGGAAACTTAGAATGGGTCTGACTGGTATAATTGTATTGGCATAGCGCCTTGGGGGTTGGCGATGGTGATAACGAGACATTACCCACAAGACCATGGGTAGGGAGTGAAGACGTTGTGTCCCCCAGACGCTGGACCTCCAGGTTATAGTGCATAACAGTGCCATGTAGCATGGGCTATGTTTGTTATCATTCTGTTTGACGTTTGTGTGACCGTGCATCTCTGATACAACAGTATAACAACCAACTAGATGCAACAATAACAATTTATTTGTAAATTTAATGAGCTCAACATGGTGCCTGCTGTCACCAGCTGGCTGCACCGTCGGTGCATTATACAACAAGCTGTAAACACAGTCTAGTGCTTCTGAAGATGGGCGAAATTATCGCCCGAAACATGTTGAGCTGGTTGTAATTACTAATAAACCGTTATTGTTGAATCTAGTTGGTTGTTTATATTATCGTTATTATTGTGTTTGCAATGCGGGTGACCGGTTGTGCATTGAATAAGATAGATGACTCGGTTTATCGAAGCAAATAAACGAATGAAGTAACAAAATATCCATAGAAAAAGAAAATTTTGGAATTCATATACATTCGAAACTTTGAAAGGGTTTATAAAGTCCAAATTTCATTGACACATGCACCGTATACTTGCAGTTCTGGAACGGATAGCTGCTTAGAAACAGCGTTGGTAATACCCTGCATCAACTTGTTTTTGTTGACAATTTGTAGGAATTTTAATGCAGATTAGAGAATTATTGTCATTCTCCGCTGTCTTCTGATTACTGCTGTAAATGTTAGCAACTGTACACGGCAAAATCAAAAGGACAAACACAATCTGCTTGCCGGAAATAACTGAACTGTGTGTCGAAATTAATATCGACGAAGTGCAGAAAGGTTCAGTTCGTTATACTTTGTCTCCCTCTGACGAACAACCTCAAAGAATCGAAATTCAATTCAGGAAGAAATTCAAAGCATATTGAAATCAGGCAATGCTTGCTATCATTTGGTGGTGCAGAATCTTTTGTCTTCCGGTTTGCTATCCAAAATTTTAAGATGAAGATATAAAGAATTGTAATTTTGCATGTTGTTTTGTATGGGTGTGGAACTTGGTCGCTCACATTGAGGGAGAGACGGAGGCTGATGGTGTTTGAGAATAGGGTGTTGAGGAGAATATTTGGGCCTAAGAGGGACGAGGTAACAGGAGAATGGAGAAAAAACATAATGAGGAGCTTAATGATCTGTACTGCTCACCCAATATTCTTCGGGTGATCAAATAGAGAAGAATGAGATGGGAGGGTTATGCAGCACGTATGGGGAGAGGAGTGGTGCATACAGGGTTTTGATGGGAAAACCTGGGGGAAAGAGATCATTTGGAAGACCCAGGCGTAGATGGGAGGATAATATTAAGATTGATCTTCAGGAAGTGGGATGTGGGGATATGGACTGGATCGAGTTGGCTCAGGATAGGGACAGGTGGCGGGCACTTGTGTCTGTGGTAATGAACTTTCGGGTTCCATAAAATGCGGCGAATTTCTTGACTAGCTGCAAACCGGTTAGCTTCTGAAGAAGAACTCTGCTGCATGAAGTAAGTAAGTAAGTAGGTGTCTTCCCATGACCGTCATAAACCACAAATGTCATAATATACTAGGAATTTCCAAAAATAACCCCAATACCAGAACGTTATTCTGACTTCGAAGTGTACAGTACGCACGAGTAGCAGATGATACACACCAGACCTCTGCGCAGTCATCCACTGACAATAAGCATTCTTTCGGAGACCTTAGGTAAGTTGCTGCGCATGCGTGATTGTCCGTTTGTGTGATACTGCCTTATGATGGCTGTTGTATAATTGGGCCGAAACATGCAGCTTAATCAGTTTCAACTTATTATACGACGACTGTTGCGGCTGACAGTACTCTCGTTACCTTTGTGTACTGGTGTCACATCGGGACGCCCCACTTAACGATACTGATTTCAAGGTCCAGTTCGTGATATTTGCATTGTTCGTCTGTATTTTCGGGATGTAAATTGTGTCAGTGGGCTAGCTGTATCAGTGAATGCAGCCACCTTGTGTTGTCAACCTGTGCTATATCTGGTTATTATTATTATATTATTATTATTACTGTTATTATTGCTGTTTTTATCAAAGAAGCACATACGTAATGGTTGGAATACATAACATAGTTTGGGGTACAAATTTTAGAGGCTCCTGATTGCGTAATTTTCTCCATTCTTCTGATTCTTCCTCCTCCTTATAAAGGTTGTCGGGCTGTCATGCGCTCGCTGATTTTCTCAGATACTCTCAGTGTGATTTCTAATCTTATTTGAGGTTTAATTGGGTAAAGATCGATATATCGATATATATGGCTTTCTGAATTATGAGACCGTGTTTTCTGGTACGCCCTTACGGACGTTTCCGAGGCAGCGTATATTCCGGAAATATTGGTACTCACCCAGTAACCTACACGTTGTCGTTACCCGGAGGACTTCCATATGGACTGACAGTTTGTGTTATAATCTTACGGCAAGGGACCATACTTTACACCCCACACAAAATATGATAAAATTTTAATTCACCAGCGACTGTACTTGTAATTCCTTATGAATTGAGAAACGAGAAACTTCATCGTGAAGATTTGAGTTCAAACTTTATCAACTCTGCCGGACGCCAGAGAAGTTGGAAATGGGATTCTGGTTAGAGGGTCTCAAGGAGGAGTTGCACGGAGGCAGGGAGCGAGTATGGGAGTTGACAGGGGGTGAAAGTGGGAGCAGCATTCGGGTGGTTAATTCTCACCCCTCCCAACGACTAATACACAAACCTTATACTGTAATCAGGAGGTGTAGAGATGGCCCTCTCACCGGAGAACACATTTAAAGAGACGAAGAGACAAGTGTGGAATTTGCATTTCAGTATGTGGCTTCACTCTCGAGCTGTGCTCAAGTGCATAAGTGGACCAAGCGGAGTGCAGTTTCGGTAAACGAACAGCCTTTGATGGCGTACTTAGGAAACTGACAGACACTTAGCTGGTCTGGAAATTGTGAGCCTTGCGTGAGATTTGAGGTGAAGAGTATCCAGGTTACAGTCTTATGCTATGTAGAGCCGTGGAGTTTGGTAGATAGATACCAATCTTTCGGAGGAAAATATTACTTACGTCCTGAGGGTGTAAAAGCTCCTTCCGATAGAACAAATTACACCGTTTCAGTTCCACATAAATAATAACGGTCGTGCTTTGTTGCCGTAAGTTTTTCATAATCCAGTTTATCATGTGATAAGCGTCATCAAAACTTGTTTACTTAAAATCAATTTAAATATTGATCTTTCATCTTTACCTTGACGTCCTACTTAGCGGTCTCTTGCATTCACTTTTTTGGTCGCTTTCGCGAAATTGCCGAAAACGAGTATTAGTTTCGTTATGTCCGTCCGTCTGTCCACCTGTCTTCATGCAACATCTCGGCTCCCAGTAGACAGATTTCCATGAAATTTTATATTTGAGCGTTCTTTCGAAAATCTGTCGAGAAAAATTCAAGTTTCATTAAAATCCGACAAAAATAACCGGTACTTTACATGAACACCGATGTACATTTATGGTAATATCTCGCTCAGTTCTTCTTAGAATGAGACATGTTGTGGAAAGAAGTTGTAAAGAAAATCAAAACACACATTTTGTGTTCAGTAACTTTTTTTTTTTCGAAAATCGCGCGGTTTATGAGATAATGTGGGAAAATGTGATAGACCGGGGCAGGTCACAGATGACAATATGGCGCATGCGCATTGCGTGCTGGATACCTAAGGCTACAAATACGCACTGAGAATATGTGATACATATTGCCTTTACACCGCAACAATGGTTGCACGAACACGCCTCAGTGTTACGTTATACGTACATTGATTGTCTTGTACATATGAATGTGTGCGAAATTACCTAATTTTCCGGTCCATTAATCCTTGGTTTAGTAGATGATCTGCTTTATTTTGTGAGTCGGACAAGCGCTGAGAATTGGGATTTGAGGCGCTCACAGTGTTGCTGATGAAGTTTCAGGTGTTCTGGAATGTGACCAATCATATCCCAGAAGACTTGGATCTCTCAGTGTTATGTAGTTCGAAGCCTGTGTACGTCACACAACACACACGACACCACACAAGGCTGACTATAGTTCAGGCTTACTCAGTGTATTCTTCCATGTAACAACGTGTCGGAAAATTTGGGCAGAATAAAGTTGCTGCAGCTGACAGCCTAACGAATGATGGGCTCAAGTGGCTGTACTTTACTGTAACTTAGTTTTTTCGTGCACAGTAGGTACCGAGACAATTACTCGGGGGTAAAGCTGTCAGGGCGTGGCGCTGACCACACATCCCATCGAACTCAGATGTTAGCGCACATCACAGCTACACATCTGCTGCCCCTGTTTCTGCGCCTTCATGGACTGTGTAGACGACGAACATTGCCTTTACCGTATTTTATATTTTGGAGCGAACTAGGGGGGAATACAAGGTATCGTGTAAAGGTAAAGTGATCCCGTTACAGGCTCGGTGTGGCCCAGAGGGTGGGTAGAGGTATAGCTCTACTCTTCCACGACCACGGTAACAGAAGGGGTGAGTGGTCAGCAGCACGCCTCGGCCGCACTTTACCCCCGGGAAAGACCCGGTACCCATCGTATAGGAGGCTGGGTAGGCCCCAGGGCCGGTCTGGACCGGCGGAAAATCTGGTTCTCACCGGGATTCGATCCCGGACCTTCCAGCCCATAGTTCAGTCGCTATACTGACTGAGGTACCCGGCACCATGTGTCATATACATAATACAGTGTCCAGCGTAGGCCCGTTTTGGGTTAGGTGTATTGCGTGTGTTTACTGTGGTGATGGTGCTGAGTTGCTTCCATTGCACTACGTAGTCACTCTCTTTATTTCAATAGTAAGATCATATTGTTGCAGTTTTAGACTCTGCATGTCACATGCTACTTACAGACTGGCTCCTCTTCTTGAGGAAAAGGATTTTTTTCCTGCGCTGCGGCCCAACGCGGGGCATGGCCTCCTTATTCGTGAGGTTTCTAGATCACACACAACGACGCACCACAGACGGTAGGATTCCTCTGGACGAGTGATCAGCCCGTCGTAGAGACCTCTAGCTGAAAGCACAAAAAACTCACAACAAATATCCATGCCCCCGGTGGGATTCGAACCCACGATCGCAGCAGGCGAGCGGCCTCAGACATACGCTTTAGACCGAGCGGCCACTGGGACCGGCTTAAGACATTATAATTAGTTAGAGAAACTTGGGTGAAGTTGATATTATGTAGTGACGTGTCTAAATTACGGGAAAATCAATGCCAATTGGAAGAAATAAAAACAGTATTTTGTATCTAAGTCTTAATGTGGAACAAAACACAGTGTGTTCTGGCAGATTGTTAACCGACGTTTTGGAGGTAAATGCTGTTTTCTTGTGTGAGGGGTAAATTTGTAAGTAATAATTAATATAATGGTGGAATTTGTAAAGTAATAGTTAATATAATGGTGGAATTTGTAAAGTAATAGTTAATATAATGGTGGAATTTGTAAAGTAATAGTTAATATAATGGTGGAAATTGTAAAGTAATAGTTAATACAATGGAGGAATTTGTAAAGTAATAGTTAATACAATGGTGGAATTTGTAAACTAATAGTTAATATAATGGTGGAATTTGTAAAGTTATAGTTAATGTAATTTTAGAATTTGTAAACTAATAGTTAATATAATGGTGGAAATTGTAAAGTAGTAGTTAATATAATGGTGGAAGTTGTAAAGTAGTAGTTAATACAATGGTGGAGTTTGTAAAATAATAGTTAATATAATGGTGGAATTTGTAAAGTAATAGTTAATACAATGGCGGAATTTGTAAAGTAATAGTTAATATAATGGTGGAATTTGTAAAGTAATAGTTAATACAATGGTGGAATATCTAAAGAAATTTCTAATATAATGGTGGAATTTGTAAAGTTATAGCTAATGTAATGTTAGAATTTGTAAAGTAATAGTTAATAAAATGGTAGAACTTGTAAAGTAATAGTTAATATAATGGTGGAATTTGTAAAGTAATAGTTAATGTAATGTTGGAGTTTGTAAAGTAATAGTTAATATAATGTTAGAATTTGCAAAGTAATAGTTAATATAATGGTGGAATTTGTAAAGTAATAGTTAATATAATGGTGGAAATTGTAAAGTAATAGTTAATACAATGGTGGAATTTGTAAAGTAATAGTTAATAAAATGGTGGAAATTGTAAAGTAATAGTTAATACAATGGTGGAATTTGTAAAGTATTAGTTAATATAAAGGTGGAATTTGTAAAGTTATAGTTAATATAATGGTGGAAATTGTAAAGTAATAGTTAATACAATGGTGGATTTTGTAAAATAATAGTTAATTTATTGGTGGAATTTGTAAAGTAATAGTTAATACAATGGCGGAATTTGTAAAGTAATAGTTAATACAATGGTGGAATTTGTAAAGTAATAGTTAATTTAATGGTGGAATTTGTAAAGTAATAGTTAATGTAATGGAATTTGTAAAGTAATAGTTAATGTAATGTTGGAATTTGTAAAGTAATAGTTAATATAATGTTAGAATTTGTAAAGTAATAGTTAATATAATGGTGGAATTTGTAAAGTAATAGTTAATACAATGGTGGAATATGTAAAGAAATTTCTAATATAATGGTGGAATTTGTAAAGTTATATTTAATGTAATGTTGGAATTTGTAAAGTAATAGTTAATAAAATGGTAGAATTTGTAAAGTAATAGTTAATATAATGGTGGAATTTGTAAAGTAATAGTTAATGTAATGTTGGAATTTGTAAAGTAATAGTTAATATAATGTTAGAATTTGTAAAGTAATAGTTAATATAATGGTGGAATTTGTAAAGTAATAGTCAATATAATTGTGGAATTTGTAAAGTAATAGTTAATATAATGGTGGAATTTGTAAAGTAATAGTTAATATAATGTTGGAATTTGTAAAGTAATAGTTAATAAAATTGTGGAAATTGTAAAGTAATAGTTAATACAATGGTGGAATTTGTAAAGTAATAGTTAATGTAATATAGGAATTTGTAAATTAATAGTTAATATAATGTTAGAATTTGTAAAGTAATAGCTAATATAATGATAGAATTTGTAAAGTAATAGTTAATATAATGGTGGAATTTGTAAAGTTATTATTAATATAATGGTGGAATTAGTTCACACAGTTTCTTTCACTATATTTATGTAATTTTCAGCTATTAGGAATGAACCAGGTGAACTCTGCATGAGTTAATTGTGATGTTGTCGCCAGAGGTCAGGATAGTAGTCTACACATATCTTCTAAGTTTGATTTGTGATTATGTTGAGCGTCACGGTACCGCGGCCTGCAATGAGACACTTTATCAGGCCGTGACTAAAGGCGACTGAACACCGGACACCGGTCATGTGATAACGCAGAGAAATCTGTCCCAGTGCCATTTTTTCCCATCGCAACTCCAGCATAGTCTACAACGGCACTGAACCCAGACCTGCTGGGTCAGAAGCTGGCAAATAACCCCTGAGTTATGCCACGGCATATTCTGCAAATAACGAACCACATCAAGCAGTTCTTCTGTACCATTTTTTCTCGAAAAATTTGTTAATTACCATAAATCTTGGAAGGGAATGGATCGTCGTTATCCAGCAAGGATCAGTTAACCTCGGCCAGTTTTACAACTTCGAAAACCCGAATTATTGTGCAACTGATAGGAACACAGCTCACTTTAAATGTACTCCGATTACAGGACTGCCACTGGACCCCAATCGATTGGCTAACTCCATAGAACACACTTCCTATCGGCAGTGGCGTATCCAGGAATTTTGTTCGGGGGTTTCAACAATTTCAGTTGAGGACAGAGGACATAGAGAACGGGGATCTGGGGGTGGTTGCCCCCTAGTCAGTGGTTCTGAAGGCAGCTGTAATTCGGTACAAGAAATTTCATTTCATATAGTAGAATTTTCTTAATTTTTGGTATTTTAAGACTATTTATGAAAACAACCAATTTATTTGTCATTGCTAATGTAAAACAATTGCGAACCGGCGGCAGTTTTAGAATTTTACTGCCTTTTCTCCGAACTACTTGGGACGTTGGCGTCCTAAATTCAGCAATTTGTAACAGTTTTCACAATCGGGTTGAGTTTTGCAAGATTTTGGACGGCCTTTGGAATTTCGGGGGGGGGGGGGGGTGAACCCCCCCAAACCCCCTCTCGGTAGGCCACTGCCTATCTTTTTAAGAAATTTTACTCATTTTATGGAACCAGACCGTCCATTACTGTGCGCAGTGGCCGTACACTGGTCTCTGTCGGCAGCCAGATGAATCCATTTCAAAACCGTCACTGTATTTCTTTAATAGTAACCCTGATTTTATTCTGTCATCTACGTCAGTGTCTTTCCAGATGTTTCTTTCCTTTAGGTTTTATCACAAAAAAGGCTTATGGGCCTAAGCTTTTCGCATCTCATCCTTTCGCTCCAAGTGTCCCACCCATCTTTTCCGTGACTGACTGACTGAGAACATTTGCAGTTTTTGTAAAAGTGTTGCCGTTTTTACTTAGCAGACGAGAAGGCAGAATAAACAAAATGTCACACAGACCTAAACAACGTCTCGTGTCAAAATAAGACCCAGACCCCAGTACCTTTGTATTCTTGTCTCACTCGCAGGCACGTTGCATGTGACGACTCATGACATCATTTGCTGCCCCCAAACCCATGTCATCATTCCTCCCTCATCCCTCGTTGTCATGGTAACGTGGGCGGGACTGTTACCTCCGGTTGGCCGGGGAGACGGTTAATATCAACCAATCACAACGTCTCAAGTCCCTGACCCAGCGGGACATACTCATTCTTGCTTGCTATTACCCACCCTAGTCTTGTCAACAGCTCACATTCCGTTCTTGTGCTGGCTACAGTGAAGGATGTAGGTTCCTGAAGGCTTGGAATTCCTTCTGCTGCTGCCCCATATGTTCAGGGTACCCTGAAGTTGGAGGGACGTTGGCTAATGAATACCAGACTACACGGCGTTACATCACAGAAAGTGGTCGTCTTCGTGGTCACTGTTTACCACTTGAAATTTTCTTGTTTGTCACTTAGAGGTTATGCGGTTTTGATACTTGTGAAATAAAATTTATTTCGATTAATCGATATGAGATACATGAGGCACGGTATGTACTGTGTTTACATTCGTTGCAGTTGGTTATAGCGTTCATTTAACCTTTTGACGCCTAATGTCAACTATAGTGGTCGTACCGCACCGCTAACCTCTAAAGTTGCATTTTATATATTTATTCAACAAATATAGGTACTATATATTTTGAACGTGGTATATACTCTCCGTTTTTTTGTCTTCAAAATGCAGTTTATTTCATAATTCTAACATATTTGGTTCCTGTATTATTCACATTTTATATACAGGATGTGCTAAAATTAAAAAAATAATTCCGGCACCAAAAGGTTAAGCATCGCGCCGTGAAGGTGTATGGGGGGCGAGTGGAAGTAGCTTACTGCTTCACGCACTGTTCACTGCGGCACTAGATTAAAGTGAGGGGCTAGCTTCACGCCTTATCTGCTTTACCCGCTTTAAGAATCCCCAGGTACGTATTCTGTAGAAGGCTGGGATTTCGCCAGGTGGGTATGTACGTTGTGGGGAAAACTTCTTAACGTTTTGGCGCCGGAATTATTTTTTTTTTTAATTTCAGCACATTCTGTATATAAAATGTGAATAACACAGGAAACAAATACGTTAGAATTATGAAACAAACTGCATTTTGAAGACAAAAAAACAGATATATACCATGTTTAAAATATTCAGTACCTATATTTGTTGAATAAATGTATAAAATGCAACTGTAGAGGTTAGCGGTGCGGTTCGACCACTATAGTTGACATTAGGCGTCTAAAGGTTAATTAGAATCGCATAAATAACTTCATTTCGCAATAAGCGGGGAAATTATATCCGTGTGACTGAGTGCTGAAGTGTGATGGTAGCTTACCTCAGTTTACACACCTCTGTCCGATCTAGAATGACGTACCCTTTTCCTCCACGTTACCTTTTATTCGTCCCCAGGCTAAAGGCAAAATTGTTGTTGTGCAAACCACAAAGGCGTATGGAGTGTTGGAGTTGTGGCTGCACTGATTTTTAAAGTCCCAGCTTTACAATCCTTGGAAGAGTCTCCGGTATCCACTGAATAGAGGGTTGGGTGAGTCCCCAAAGTCGGTCTGGACGCTTTGGAAAAGAGGCATCTCTTGTGTCCCTGGCGGGAGTCGCGCACGACCCTCGTGTCGCCCGCCCGCAGCCCATCTGCTCCGCTCCACTCCGCAGCGCCGTTAGTACAGCCGCTGCCCACTGCTGCTGCTGCTTGTTATGCACTCTCTGCACGCACCGTTAGATGGCGGTACGACACACATTACACCAGCTGGCAGCCTAATTGTTAATTACTTCTCATTAAGGTGCAATCATTTACAAGCTGATGACATGACATGATGACGCCAGGACGCTGTTATGGCATAAAAATGTTGATTAAAGAATATGTCTGCCTTCTTGGAGCCTTGGTTATTATAATGCATGGCTGAGGTGTGTCAGTGACGTTCCTTGCATATACTACCCCATATTTACCCCCTTATTTCCCGCATGTCTTGACTTTAATAGAAGGGTTATTACCCCGTAAGGACGCTGTACAGCGTGCAGCAACTGTAGGTACACACACACTGTCATTTTCAACACCCTTTGGCTTTAAAAGCATCATGTTATTCCGTTGGCTTTGAAAGGGCAGAAGTGCGATGCGTCCTGCCTGCTGTGGAGTCAAGTTGAAAGCTGATTACTGATGTTGACTAATCAAGTGAAGTATGGATGATCATAATGATTGTTATTATGAAAGTAATTTCTAAATTCACATTTACTGAGCAAGTTTTTTTTTCAAGTAGTAACGATAGCATATTTTATTTTTCAGGTACCCGTTTCGAATGTACCGTAAATAACCCCAATGTACCTTAAGTAACCCCAATTTCCGTTAGCTTCTGAATACATTTCTTATCAACAGATTTTATTCAAACACACCAGCGTCAATATTTCAAGAAAATTCTTCGAGCGATTTGCAAATTATTACATGTACTTTCAGACGCCGATCCCGGTGGCCGAGCGGACTAAGGCGTGAGTCTTCGACCGCTCGCTTGCTGGGATGGCGGGTTCGAATCCCGCCGGGAACGTGGATATCTGTCTGTTATGAGTTTTATGTGTTGTCAGGTAGAGGTCTCTGCGTCGGGCTGATCACTCCTCCACAGGTGTCCTACCGAGAGGTCGAGGAACCTCACAGAGGGTAACTAGACCCACTGGGCCTGTCGAGCTACGAGAGATAGAGCCTGACAGATGGGCACACTGAAAGTTCTTGTTGCCGAACGCACCAATGATGGTAGCAACCGGTCCTTTGCATGCACTGTTTAGCAGATTATTGACTGTTATATGATCATATGTGGGCCGGGTGGCTTAGTCGATATAGCGACTGAGCTACGGGCTGGACCGTCCGGGATCGAATCCCGGAGTGGACGATATTTTCCGCACGTCCAGACCGGCCCTGGCGCCCACCCAGCCTCCTCTACAATGGGTACCGGGTCTCTCCCGGGGGTAAAGTGCGGCCGGGGCGTGCTGCTGACCACTCACCCCCTTCTAGTGCCGCGGTCATGGAAGAGTAGAGCTATACCTCTACCCACCCTGTGGGCCACACCGGGTCTGTAACGGGATCACTTTACCTTTACCTTTTTTATATGTTCATATATCATGTATGAAGTTGGAGCACACAGTTACTAAGAACGACATTGGACCTACCATTGAGGGTGTGTTAGTAGGCCTGCTAGAAAATGCACCTGATTGGTTAGACCAGTACAGACGCAAAGTATGCCCTGTAGAAGTAGAGTAAGTTTTGCCTAATACTAAAAAAACACAGAGAATAAGAAATTGAGACTAGATCACGTGTGTAGCCCATAGCATTTAGCATGGCCAGGCTTACGCTAAGGATCGGATTTCAAATGACTGCTTTGTGCAGAATCCTCACTGAGAAGCTGATGGTCGCCTGTTTCGTTGAGAACTCCTCTATCATTACGCAACCGAAATGTTCATCACCGTTCTCACAAGCGCTTGACGTGTTTTCATATCTTCAGTCAGTTCAATCCTCGCCAACATTTCTTATTCTAGACGTCTGAGTTCTTCCAGAGATGCTGACTGTTGCTCATCTTATCGGGGATTTCTGAACGGTTTATATAACAGGAAGGTTTGGCTTGTAGTGGTTTTCTTCAGTCCCTTCAGGCAAATGCTGGTTTGTATCTCGACTGGGCTACGACGTCTTTCTTCCCAGTACTTTTTTTTCAGTTCATCAATCATCAGACATCATGCTTTTCGAAGAAAATGTTTTTGTTTCCGATAGTACATTTACGTAAGTAAAGTACACGTAAGGAAAATCATCACCTTTTACATGGGTACAGAATGTGTTGTAAGCCCAGAGGGCCACGTGGAACAGCAACGAGATTCCGCAACCAGTTGTTTGCAGCGTGACAGAAGGACCTGGATTTCTTCTCGCCGCTCACAATTACAAACACGGCGAGCGTCGGTCTAAAGCACGAACCGACGATGAATATTAATCAGGCTCCTACTGCTTATATTGTTTAGTAACCCGCAGGAAGAACAAGAAATAATTTCTACTCTTGCGAGTGGGCGGAGGGGATTAAGGTAGAACGGCCCGTCCTGCTGTCGTGTGTGCAAGATACACAATACTGCGTTAGAAGTTTTAGTTTCTAGGGAATTGTATTTAGAGGTCTGTAGGCAGTATTAAGGTAAGCTAATGTATTTCAGGGCGTCCTGTTTTAACCCTTTGGAGGCGAAAAGTGTCTGTTTTATATAAGGACTCAGTCCGTACCGCGCAGTAAACACTGTCCACCTCGGCTATACAAAACAAATCTGTTAGTGATGTATAAGGTAAAAGTGGCGGTTTGTTCTGAGATCCGTGCACAACATATGAACACAATGTGAGTACAATATAGAGTCTTTTTCAAATGAAGCCAACTAGGTGCACACTACTTCTTGGTGTATTTATTTCAACTTCTCTACATGTTTCGGCCAACCATGTGCCCGTCATCAGGAGAACTTACTGTTTCTATGCGACACTGGTATTTTTCACTCTGTATGGGTGGCTGTCTGGTCTGCACTATTCTTGGTATATTTATTTCAACTTCTCTACATGTTTCGACCAACTATGTGCCCATCATCAGGAGAACTTACTGTATCTATGCGACACTGGTATTTTTCACTCTGTATGGGTGGCTGTCTGGTCTGCTGCACTATTCTTGGTATACGTATTTATTTCAACTTCTCTACATATTTCGTCCAACCATGTGCCCATCATCAGGAGAACTTACTGTTTCTATGCGACACTGGTATTTTTCACTCTGTATGGGTGGCTGTCTGGTCTGCACTATTCTTGGTATATTTATTTCAACTTCTCTACATGTT
>Ga0123352_10005678_pt1 | contig 18878 bp, 10 predicted proteins | sample TergutLab28metaG_FD_89700 | JGI IMG/M metagenome (GOLD analysis project Ga0123352, IMG submission 89700) | Labiotermes labralis P1 segment gut microbial communities from Petit-Saut dam, French Guiana - Lab288 P1 | ecosystem: Host-associated > Arthropoda: Insects > Digestive system > Gut ... | reverse complement strand
TTATTATTATTATTATTATTATTATTTATTTAACGTTCCATAGATCCACAAACAATTTCAAAGTTTAGGATATAGAACATGTCAATAAAAGTATGTAAGTATAAATGTAAATACATTGGTCTTAGGAATCTAACTGTTTCCAAGTCAATACATGCAGTCTGGGAAACAAAGTTTGTATATAAGATACATAGGACAGTCGTAACTACAAGCAGACAGTTTTATACATAGTCATAAACAGAGAAACATATCAGATATGTAAGTCAACATTTGTAGGTAGTAAATCACAGAACGTAGATTACACATATTGATAAATTAGTACAACAAATCGCTGAAGAAACATTATCAGTTTGTAAATAAATTGTATTGAAAGTATTCTTCTAAGCAATAAAAGGAGTATATATGTAGGAATCTTTTAAACAATTTTCAAATTTCTTAATATTATTAGATATCTCTTTAATGTGTGGGGGGAGATTGTTAAAAATCCTAATACCCATGTAATATGCCCCGTTTTGGTATACAGTAAGATTAGTAATTGGATGGTAAAGGTTATTAAGTTGCCTTGTACCTTTAGTATGGTACTCTGAATTCAATATAAAAAAAATGTTTATTTTTAACTACAAAAAGCATTAGCGAAAGGATGTATTGCGAGGTAAGAGGCAAGATACCCAATCTTTTGAACAGACTCCTACATGAGACTGTATTTCTGTATCCCATCATGATTCTAACTATTTTTTTCTGCATTTTAAATATTTTTTGCTATGGGGTGAATTACCCCAGAAAGGCAAGCCGTAAGTTATAATTGCATAATTTCATTCATGTAATCCTTCCCGCTGCACTATGGCCCTCCCTTTGACTCAGCCTCTAACAGAAATGAGTACAAGGAATTTTTCCTAGGGGATAAATGTGGCCGGTGCGTAGGTCTGACAACCTTACCACCTTAATGTGCCAATAGTCATGAAATCTGGGAGCCCCAATCTCCTGGAACCCTCAGGGCCTGTCCAGGTGTATAGGGATTGCTTTACCTCTATTTTATTTTATTTATAGGATGATGCAGGTTTCCAAACTTATGACCCATTAAACATGGTGTTAGCTATGTGTACCACTTGCTTTGACATTAAAATATTTGAATTATGTCTGTGCAGTGTATTCTTATATTGATATGATTTTCACAGTATGTAACAAATATTTACTGAAATAGCATGCACATATACAGGTTGGTCGTATCTATAATAGAGATGCAGTATGTTTGCAGTGAGGTAGGAACTCAGTATTTAAATGGCTGGATGAACTTTACTGCCCAAAGGGTTAAGCAGCTGTGTGTAATTGCAGTGAACTCAGGATGTGGGGGATTGTGGGGAATTATTGACCATCTGAACAATAGAGAAAGTTAAATTTGGAGCTGCAACAAATGAAGTGGCAATGTGTGTTAGTAGCAACTTTCACTCTAACTGTATGATGGTGCAGTGTTTCATGTGAACATAAAATGACCACCATCTGTCACAGAATTACACATAATGTAATAACACATTCATATTCTGTACTGTAGAAAATGTAGTCCATCCCAGCAGACAGTACTGCATATAATATACATTTTTTTCATACAACACCCCAAGCGACAGAATGAAAGCCTGTACACTGTGGTAGAAAATATAGCTTCTGCTACTTCACAACTCTGAAAATTTTATGGACTATAAGCAGTTTGTTGACAATGGTTTAATGAGCATTAGTATACAGTTCAGTGCAAAATATGGTGCAGCATCATGTACAGCCCTTTTCAAAATATATATGTTTCCCTTTTATGGCGTATTTGAAAATGTATATATTACGTACAGCATTGTACATAGTTTTCTACAGTTTCATGTACAGTTCTGATATTCGTGCACTACCTCATGCTTAGAAACATAGTGCATTGTCAGAGCTTTATTTGACAGCTTCTGGCATCAGTCAGGACTGGACCATAGCACAGAATGTGTGACGTTATGTGTTCCAGAAAAAGGCAGTCGGTAATGACTTATATGAGCAGGTGTTCTACTCTCTAGATCTCATTGAGAAGGATTACTTTGGCCTGCAGTACACAGATGCAAACAATGTGCAGGTGAGTAGCCTACAGTATGTGGATTATTCCCTAATCCATGTCATGTTATAATTATTTACATTTTGTTATGTTACCTGGCCGGTTCTCCACATATGTGCTTGTCGGGATAAGAAAATGCTTATGATTACAAGGTTCGTGACATTGACCAATCCATTATAAGAATGATGTGTTGGATGTTGTGTGATGAATGTCTGATCTATACAACATTTTGAAAGTTTAATGTGCCTCTGAAATGTTGTGTATGTAAGATGTTTGTCACAGTGTGCAGTGTCCAATGTAATATTCTTCGAATGAGATGACTGAGTCCAGTGGCCAATGTTAATGTGATTTCTTCCATGGCTGGGTGCACTTATACATTTCCAACATCATATTGCATTAATTTGAGAAAAATTAGTACCTTCTGGTGACACATTAAAGATTAGTAGTTTGAAATGTCACAATATGGTGGGTAGCCCTCAGTACATATCATAGGAGAAGCAGAGGACCTTTTGTAATGTTACAGCTGGTTGTACCATGGCATGAGACATACTGTGTAGATTTATGTCTGAACATTAATATGTGTAAATACGCCACAGTCATTTTTACATCCATCCTTATTTGTGAGACTTAACCATATTTTATTAACATTGCATCATCATGGTTGAGTGTAGGGGACTCCTGCATTGTACTTGGGAGATTTTGGGTTCAAATCATGGCTTTGAGATTGATAGTTGTGACTGATGTTTGTAGTGGGGTTTCTTCAGTCCTTCCAGGATAATTTTCAGAATCTGCCTTAAATTAGAGCATTAACACTTGTTTTCAAATCCTTTTTTCCATTCAGTAGTCATAGACCGTTCTCCCATTAATGCCTTATTCTGGATTGCAGTTAGCATCTTTAAATAAATGACCTACAAACCTCAACAGTTGATATGACAAAGTAAAATAACTTACAAACAAATGTTGACTTTCTATTACTACAGAATGTTGCAAACTGTCATGTGTTGTATTTGTGTTTCAGCATTGGCTGGATCCTACAAAGGCCATTAAGAAGCAGGTGAAAAGTAAGTGTCTTGTTGTGTTTGGTGTGGGTTTTAGGGTGTCTTTTTGGATTCATTTCATGTGCGTTTTAGTCCAGTCTCATAAAAAATCATTGTCCTGTGGTGGGGTTTGATGTTACCATAAGTCCTGCTTTAACATTTCTGAAAATTACAACATAAAGCAAAACAATTTACACTGGAGCATTGCTTCTCACCATATGAATTAATTTAATGAGGATTTATTAAAAATACCCAAGAAAACAGCATTTGTCAAAGTCCAGGAAACATTCATCATATTTTTGTGTGCTTAAATTTGTGAATGTTAAAGCAAACAGCATCATTCAGGGCAACATTAAACAAGGACTGCCATTTAACAATGCATATATGGATTTTGCTTTCACAGTGTACATTAGTTGGATGGAATTTGAGCAGTGTCTGTTGTGATTTGCACTGGAGGCTGTGTAATGACTTGGACCGTGACTCATGGGATATATTGATTACATGTTGCATGTCATTCCTGTGATACCATCTTCCTGTACAGTCATGCTCATAAGCACTGAGCATTTTATAGCTGTTGTTTTGTTATGTCATGTTGTTTTGCAGGTAATGGATGAGCTGAATGGAAACTAATAAAAATCTGTATTTCCCCAGGAAGTGACATACAGGTTACAGCTCTTGTTCTTGGGTTAATACCTTAATTATTAGCTAACAAAATTTACTGAATTGCTGTGGTTTTCATCCAGTTGTTATGATTTAGAAATATGTGTAGTATTTCCTTTCTGCATGTGTGTATAAGTGAGACTGGGAGAGGTAATACTGCCTTCAAACTCTTGTGTTATCTTGTCCCATGACATTATCTGTTTACTGCTGTGAAAACCTCAGAGATTTTATATAAAATAAATTGTGGTTGTTCTAAGTCTTTGTTCACTATTATGCTTCACAAAACCATAATTATTCATATGTAGTAAAGCAGACTTTATATTACCAGAATAAAATACAAATTTGAACTGTTTACTATTTGGTAGCATGGTAGACTGCTTGAGAAGCTGTTACAAAGAAGAAATACTGTTAAATTTAGGGAGCAAAGTATTATTTGCTGGTGGATACATACTGATGTTCCAGAGAAACCTGCTGCCCCCATCATTACAATAGAAGCCCAAAAAGTGGAGGCAAGGGTTGTCTTTAAAATGCTGGTAACTTTTCTTACTGGGCTGGATTGTAACATATCCCTGAAGTCAGCAGTCTTCATAGGCACCACTGTGAGAACCTAATGTCTTAGAGAATTAATTAATGACTCATGCACTATCTTCTTGCGTGATGAATGTAATTAGGTATTGCCATAGCTCAGAGACTTGGCTTCCTTGACTGTGGTTTTTCTTGGTTTGCCTGGGTTGCTTTGGTCAGGTGCCAGGATTGTACCTTGTACTGGCCACGTCTCTTTCTTTCCGTGTACTTAAACTTCACTGATCCAGCACTGTGTAGTCTGAGTTATTGACAGTGTCATTAATATTTTAAAAATCTGTGTTCACATGCCAACATACATAAGAAAACGCCCCTATATATGTAGGCAAGGTAGTTTACAGCATTTTTAAGACATGCTGCATAATCTCTGTTTTATATTTCACAAAATGCCATTTATTTCATAATTTTATCTTTTGTGTTGAAATCATATGTTTTTCATAATCCATGCACTGATATTTAAGTATTCATCCCAGTAGGATATAGGCTAGATAAACTGAGACAGAACTACCAAGAAAACTTTACAACTCTGTGAGGAAACAGGATTATTCTATTGCTGCCATTGGAAATACAAAGGAGAAACGTTTTAAATAAAATTTTGCTGACATCATGTTCTGTTGGTCCCTAATACTAAATTTCACCAACATTTTTTTTAGTGGTTTTGTAAGTGTAGCATACAGACAGAATGACAGGTGTATGCTAGTGCATGTATCGCATAAAAAGAATTGCACTAAATTTCACAGAGCTGGGCAGGTGTTAGTGTGCTCAGAATTTATTTTGACTGTCATATCATCAGAGATATTTGGGGGCTGTAGCCAATCACCATTCACATCAGTCAATCAGTCATGTGTGAGTTGCTGCCTGCCCTTGATAGCAACTAGCTTGGATGTCAGTTTGCCTGTTGTCACATGTTTTCAGCCATGCAACAGTGCCTTGTGGCCTTGGGGGTATTCCCTGCTGGTAGGGAAACATACATCTCCCATCATTATCCTGTAGATTTTCAGGGATGGCAATGCTGAAATTGATGCATATATTCCTTAACATGTTGACACCTAACATGTCAAACTGCAACAGTTTGTCATGACCCACAAAACTATAACCTAAATCTTTATCACTCTGAAGATGAAACTTATGCAGGTGGCTCTTGTTATATGCGGGGATATTTTCCCTGAAGATTGCCATATATATATATATATAGTGAAAATTTATGAGATGGATTACATATTGAATATAGTAATAGGGGTTGTGTTCCCTGACGTGCAATATTGAAACTTTTCAAGGCTAATTTGACGTCCTTTGACATTCAGATGTCCGTGCATCATGATATATTCTTATAATAAAACCAACTAGATGCACTCATTTCACAAATTTATTTTTGGAATAAAACTCTACATGTTTCAGACAGTTCCTCTGTCCATCATCAGGAGTTTTTCACTGTACACACAGCAGTGGTATTAGTCATACATATACATATACCATTGCTGTGTGTATAGTGAAAAACTCCTGATGATGGACAGAGGAACTGTCTGAAACATGTAGAGTTTTATTCCAAAAATAAATTTTAGAAATGAGTGCATCTAGCTGGTTTTATTATAAGAATATTTCAAGACTAAATTCAACATTAATAGAATTACTTTCCTGTACTGAGACACAAGAGTAGTAAATAATTATGTAAAACATATAAAAGAAGTAAATGTATAAAAATGAAATGTAAATTAAAAATTAACAAATCTAAACTATGAGTGGAGGTAGATTTTGCCAAAGTAGCTGGGCAAACAATGTTACATGACTTCGATTGTGTATGTCATTACACAGAGGTCTTGGGCAGAACAGCCATGGATGTTTGGGATGGCAGTGTTTGAGGTGTCCCTTTGCCTACTGTTGTATTCCTCTCTAGGACTCTCTGATGTTTCAGCCAGCCTAAAGCATTTGTATTGTTATTGCAGATTATCATTACCAACATCTGTTGAATTTTGTTGCTGTACTTTGTACATGTTTCAGTTGGCCCACCATATACACTACGCCTCAAAGTGAAGTTCTACTCATCTGAACCGAATAGCCTGCGTGAAGAACTGACACGTTATCAGTTTTTTCTACAGCTGAAACAGGACATTTTGCAGGGTCGTCTTGACTGTGCTTACCAGATGGCCATTGAGTTGTCAGCACTAGCTCTCCAATGTGAGTGTTGTCCCACAGATAAAAGAACAGAAAAATGTGCTGAGTTTCATGAATGCATCTTTTGTAATTCTTTGGGGTTTTAAAATAAGGATTTTTCGGTGTAGCTGGTAATTCTTTCAGGATTGAAAATGTTAATGTGATAATTGCACTGTCCTTATGGTTTTCTTGTTGGAATGATAAATTTTCAGGTCCATAACCTTATTGAATCAATTTCTGTGCAAGACATGTCAGTTTTACTAGCCAGGATTTGTAACTGTGTATCTGTTTCTTGCAACTGGTTTGGTCACTGCCCATTTTCAGAATTTTATTTTCCACACTGAAACTTGTTCTGTTTCCTACATCAGAGGATAGGAAAAAATAAGAAATCCTAGTTTTTGAACTCTGTCACCTAGTGAAGGTAATAGAATTGATGATGGTCATCTGGTGGACACGTTGCATGATTGTAGGTAGACATTGCCATTTCTGAGGAAGTTGCTGCTTGTGTCTTCACTGTGACAGAATCATGTCTACGTAGATACTTCAGCATGTTCCTCTGGAACAGTGGTATCCATTTACAGTCATACAAAGTGTTAGAATTCAGAGAAATAAGATTTGGTCAGTCCCTGGTGTGAACTGGAGAAGTATGAAATGGAAGTGGTATCTCAGAGGAGATGTGAAAAACTGATGACAGTTGACAGTGTCTGTATCAGTCAAATGTACTGTTACGTACTGTTGTCAGAAACCTTAGACTTATCTTGTGTGTCTGGTCACATTAATGCTTATTTTGTCCCCCTGCAGCTGAACTAGGGGACTATGAGGAGGGTCACCACACACCAGCCGTAGTGTCAGAATTCCGCTTCATACCCAACCAGACCGAGGAAATGGAAATTGCTGTGTTAGAGGAATACAAAAAATGCAGGTATGTGAACTTGAACTTCACATCTCTGCTTGAATGATATGAGAGAGAGAGAGAGATTCTTCAATTTGAATCTCGGTACTGTTTTATGATTTAATAGTGCATCTCGTTGGCTTTTATCATAAGAATATATCACGATGCATGGCTCTCTGAATGTCAAACATCAGTGAGCACCAGGTGTGTCTCTTAAAGTGTCACTACATATTGTCACATCCCACAAGACATCGACTACCTTGTTACATGTATAGTGTTTTGTATATTTTGTACCTTTTGAAGTTTAAGAAATTGAGTGTAGCTGAATCCAGTGTTTGTACAGATAGCTCATTTTTTTGTTTTTATCAGACCCTCAAGTGCAATTTCTTTCCCGATTTAACCTTACTTACAATCCCTGCCACAAGAGATGTTGGTACATGAAGTTGTGTGTTTGCAGAGGGCTGACACCTGCACAGGCTGAGATGAACTATCTGAACAAGGTGAAGTGGCTTGAGATGTATGGTGTGGACAACCACATAGTGCTGGTAAGTCACTATTGTTTGCTTACTGACGTGGAACATTTTAGGTTTTTCAAAGAGTTGGCTAATTTGTTTACAGCTGCAGCTTAAGAACACTTTTTATGACATTTTTATGTTACCAAAAGGCCTGTGCTCTGTTCAGCCATTTAGTCATCACTAGGCTTAGGGTCACATGCACTTTGCATATTGCTTATTTAAAATAAAACTACATTTAAATTTTTGCTTAGGGCCAGTCCTATAAATAATGAAGTGAGTGTGTATTTTATTATGTATAGGATTGACCCTAAGTTACAGATTAAGTGTAGTTTAAGATTTACATATGCAGTATATAAAATGCATTTGATCCTAAGCTATTCATCTCTTTCTGCCCACAGCAGCTTAGATTTGAGCCCAGCAAAACTTTGTGATATTGATGTTAGACAGGTTGGTTATGGGTGAAGTTTTTTCTCCCAGTGCTTCAGTTTTTCTCTTCCACATATTCCTCCAAAGATCCTTACATTTCTATCAATCAGGGCTAGTATAGTGGCCACACTTGAGGCTGCAGGACATGTGATTGTTGCATCCCACCGATACAACTGCATAAAAAATTTGACAGTGTTGGAAGAGGCACTACACTAAAACCCAGAAGGTCAGGAGTTTGATTCCTGATGGGGTCATTGGGATTTTTTATTGACGTAATCCTTCTGATGGAAGTATGGCTGTTGGGTTGACTCAGCCTCTAACAGAAATGAGTACCAGGGATGTCTCCTGGGAGGTGAAGGTGGCCAGTGTATCGGGCTGACGACCTTTCCACCTGCGTTTGCCGATTGTCCAGAAATTCTGCAAGCCTCAGTCTTCTGGAGTCGTAAAGACCTTTCCAGGCGTGTATAGGGGTAGCTGGTTGGAAGAAAGGCTTCTAATATAAGCTTACCTGAGTGGCTGAAAAATTGGTTTTAAGGCATGGTCACAAAATTGTGGAAAGCAGTTCTTAGTTTGTCATGCCTGCCTGCCTGTCTTTTTTCCATTCATCTGTATGGAACAACTCTGCTCCCACTGGATGGATTTTCTTGAAAACTGGTACTTGAGTACTTTTTGAAAATCTGTCAAGAAAATTCAAGTTTCAATAAAATCTGACAAGAATAGTGGGTATTTTACATGAAGGTCAGTATGCATTTTTGAGTCTATCTTGCTCAAGTTTTCTTAGAATGGGAAGTGTTTCCGACAAAAGTTGTAGAGAAAATAAACGCATGTTTTATATTCAGTAACTTTTTTTCTAAAATTGTGCCATTCATGAGATAATGTGGGAAAATACTGTAGAGCCAGGCAGGCCACAGATCATACATGGTGCATGTGCATTGTATGCTGGATACCTAAGGCTACAAATTCAAACTCAGAATTTGTAATATGTATTGCTTTTCCACAACACTAACGGTTGCACAAACTTGCTTCAGTGCTGTGTTATCATACATTGTCTGTCTTGTTCAAGATTGTGAAGTTGTAAGATGACCAGTAATTACAATACATACAATATGGACCTAATGTGCCAGAGAGTAGGACCCATGCATTTTGCTGATTTCAGGGCAAGGATGGATGTGAGTACTCACTTGGCCTGACTCCCACAGGGATCTTAGTGTTTGAAGGCGCCCAAAAGATTGGGCTTTTCTTCTGGTGAGTTACTGCAGTTGAATGGTGAAGATGTTTTCTTCTAATCATATATTTTAAGGATATTCTTTGATTGAAATCAGGCAGGTAGAGTTTATCACAGTCAATGTGAAAGTTTTCGGGTTTTAGTCCTTCAAAACACAGTGGTACCCTGCACAGGACCTCCTGTGACATTCAGAAGTTTTAGATTTCCCCCATTCACTTTATTTATGTGTTTTGTATGATAATCAGAATAAACAGTATTAAATATTTGAATTTTGTAATGGAAGTACTTTTGTGTTTGGCAGAAACTGGGTTTTTAGGGATTCCTTTACAAAGTAAGTGGGATGCCTTTTGTGGAGACAACATTTGTCTTTGACCTTGTATCAGCAGATAAATTGCCAGATTTTTGTGAAGTTCAGTATAGGAGCGTCTTAGAAAGTTGTTCAGCAAGCTTAGGTTTTGTTGAAATCAGATCAGTGATAGTCGTGCTTAACTTGTGTGTGTATATGCATTTCTACCCATACTTTCTGTATTTTTTGACTGATGTGGGTGAAATTTGGTATAGGAAGTTTCCATGTAAATCCATTGAGCAGTTACGAGTTTTATGAAAATTGGTGTGGTGAAAGTCATTACTGTAGGTTGTAAATGAAATTTTGCCCATAGTTCTTACACTTTCCGTTCTGTTTGAGTATATTCTGGTAAAGGAGGTGCCTATAAAAATTTGCCAGGTGACTGTGATTCTGTGAAAACTGGTAAAGGTGTAAATTTGTATTAATTTTGTCCCGTACATTCCACATTTATTGTCTGATTTGGTTGTTGCTTGTAATTTTGATCAGGTAGAATTCCTCTTTAAAGGCATTCAGAAGACTCAGCAGTGTCCATCTCTAGCTGCGGTTCCACAGTTTACTCTTTCATTGATTCACTCTTATGTGTTATAGCTCTTACAGGACACTTAATTTCATGACTTCACTGAATATATACACTGTGATCTTTAAAATTTCTGGAATGAGCAAAATATGGTCTGCACATACCTATTTTTGAGCAAATGTCTACGTTGTTACACTGGATTACAGTGATGCAATATTGACTGAAACTGCCGTTTTTTGCTTGTGTTTTTCAAAAGCGTTAGTTTTGCCTTTGGTTTACATGGTAACACAAAAGCTGATACACCATCGTGTGTAGATTAGGCAACAGTTTTAGGCTTCAGATGGTTAACATTACATCAACGTTCCCTTCTTGCAGGCCAAAGATTGGAAAACTGGACTTTAAGAAGAAGAAGTTGACCCTGGTGGTAGTTGAGGATGATGATCAAGGACGTGAACAGGAGCACACATTTGTCTTCAGGTCAGCAGTTTTTTGTGTCTCTTCCAAACTCAAAGAATCTGTTGCTATTAGGAATGTGATGTGTGGATATGTAGATATGTACCTCAGAGGTAGAGTGTCTGGTACCCATTTTATAGAGGCTGTGTAAGCCATAGAGGATGTTTAACATAATTTCAAAGAAAAATTCCTCCTCCTACTGGACTTCTCACCCTGGCCATCCAGCTCACAGACAGTCACAGTTCTGAGCTGCCCCATTTACTGGTAGGGTTTTAAAGTGCAGCTTGAAGGATTATATGTACTTGTTAGCATGGAATTTGTATTTTAACTATGCCTGTCACTCCACATATACAGGGTCAACAATTTCTAGTAATTCAGATGACAGTGACATTTACTGCTTTTGTTGAATTTGGTGTTTCTTGACTTCTTTTGGACCCTGTTCTGAGTAAATTCAATTCTTGACAGACTGATTTTTTAAGATCCTTTCTAATAATATTATGGGTTTTGGTCATACAAATTATTCCCTCCTGTTCCAATTAAAATGTATGTGTATTTTCATTTTCTTCTGCTGTGTCTAACCTCATCTTCTTGTTTTTGTAGTTTTCTAGTTTATGATACCCTGTAATCCGATGTGATAGTGCACATATATACAGATTGTACAACATCACAACCCATAAGACAAAAGTTCCAGTCTTCCTACTTGCAAAAATTTAAATTTTATGTGCCTAGTTTAATTCATCGTCCTTTTAATACAGAGGCAGAGTAGTTTTAACTGCCTTACATTTCTGTATATAATACATGTATTGTACCTTATCACATGTTAAAGTAGGTGCTGGAATTGACCTTCTTGAATTTTCATACATGCTTGATTTTTAAGGAACTGAAACACTGGGAAACCATATTCTAAATTTCATAGAAAACATTTTATGCAGTTTTTTTCTTATATAGATTTCCACAGTGAAAATTATCTCTAAACTGTACTGCATATTCACCAAAACAAAAAAAAAGTTTCACACTGTGCTTCACTTGTCTGTTGTGGACATCATATTAAACTGAATTATGTGTCCAAGATGATGCAGTTATCTATAACGCATGACAAAAAGGCTGCTAGTGGGAGTCAAGCAGCTGCCATTACGCTCACCGCAAAGAATGGGTGATTTCTCACAAGACTGAGCAGTATTTAATAATCTGTTCACCAGGTTTCAGGTTTGTCTGAGAGTTGGAGGCAGTCATTCCTGACACGTATTCCAACACGCGGGAAGTTACCATATTCACCTGAATGTAAGACGGCTCTAATCTATGATGACCCCTCCTAACCGCTCCCCAGATAAAACATGTTTGCCAGGGGAAAATGTATATATCCTAATCTAAGATGACCCCCACAAAAATAACACATACACACACAACACACACACACTCACCCTCTCTCTATCTGTGTCACACACACACACTCACTCACTATGAAACACTTATGGATCAATGGAAGGAAGGAAGGAATAAATGAATGTAGTGAGTGAGTGACTATATTAATATTATGTACAGATGAATTTGTTAGAAAAATGTTTGATTATTAATAATGAAAGTATATACTAGCATGGGAACAGGTTGAAGCTCTAATTGTGTAAATAGACTTCTACAAGAGGTTATGGGTGGTGCATCAACTGTAATTGTGACGATTTTCTTTTGTAAAATGAACGTTTTCCCACTGCTGGAAGAGTAACCCAAAAAAGTATTCCATATTTTATAATAGAATTAAAGTATGCATAGTAAATTGACTTGAGAGTGTTAATGTTACTGGTACAGACCTTCGACCTAATGGCATAACATGCTGCACTTAAACTTAGGAATTATTTGCTCAGTATGGTTCTTGCAGTTTATGTGGTTATCAATTTGTATACCTAGAAGTGTTGTATTCAAAGTCTCTTCTATATACTCATATTTATAACCAATATGTAACGCAGATTGTGATGAATTCTTTTGTATGAATTTCATTGTATTCATTTTATCTAAATTTAGACCTAAATTATTAGCAGCAATCTGTTTAATTATATGAGAGAGAACTAAATTTGACACTGAACAGAAATCTTTGAAATTTCTACTTTAAATTATGACACTGGTATCATCAGCAGATAATTTTGGTTGTGATATGGCATTTATTCTGGTCATATATATATATATAAAATGAACAATAGAGGCCCTAAAATTGATCCTTGGGGAACTCCATGTTTCATTGTACTCCAGTCAGAAAAAAATTTTGAGCTCTTATTAGGTGATTTTTACTTCAACTGTCTGTCTTATGTTAATTAAATAGGCCCTGAACCAAACTTCAAATACTCCTCAAATTCCATAGAAATGTAATTTAGCTAACAAAATTTCATGATTCATGCAATCACAAACCCTTGCAAAATCATATAAAATTCCTCCAGCGTGCATTTTTTTATTAATAGATTTGAATTCAATATCTGTTGGTCTGAGGGCAGCATCTTCAGTTGATATCCCTTTCCTAAACCATACTGTTCTGCGACCAGTATGTTGTTAGTATGCAGGTGTTGGCATAATCTACTGTGCTTAGGTTTCTCAAGTACCTTATAAAAAACTGCTAATAATGATATAGGCCTGTAATTTGTCACATTAGTTTTATTTCCATTTTTGTAAAGTGGTTTTACTACTGCAATTTTAAGATGGTCAGACAAATACCGGTATATAAGTGAATATAAATGTAGCTTAATGGGCGATTAATGAGATATACACAAGCTTTTAATATTTTACTAGTTATTTCATAATACCTGATGATATTTTTTTTTAAGGGAATATAGTATACTTTTTATCTCATCTTCGATAATTGGGATAATTTTTATTTTGGGGGAGTTTCCAGGAAATGAATTTTTTTAAGTTGAATTAACATCACCATTCTGTATTTGTATATTGTGTAATTTTTCAGTAATTGTTATAAGGAAATTATGGAAGGCATTGGCCACATCTGTTGGATCCTTTAATTTTCATCATTCATGAGTAAGGTGGGAACTTGTTGCACTGAATGTATTTTCACTGTCTCTCTCTTTATAATGTTCCATGTTCTTATATTGTTATTAGATTTTGCTATAAGTCTACTGTAGTGTTGCTTCTTGGCTTCTTTTATAACTTTTCATAGGATTTTGCAATATTTAATATAATGCACTTTTGCTTTCGGACCATTGCTGTTCTAAGTGAAGGCATACAAACTTCTTGTGTGTTTGCAAGATGATTTTATTCCTTCTGTAATTCCATCATTCTTGTCTTTCATACTTTTGTATTTCAGTGGAAAACTAGCTTGGAAAGTGTTTAAGAAGATACATAGAAATGAGTTAAACACATGATTACGGTCTGGATCTATATAAACAGATTCCTAGGTTTTGTTTTTTAGTAATATGAAAGTTCATGATTGTTTCATTGTCTATTAATCTGGTTTTCTGCTTTAAAGGAAATTTGTTTAGTGTTACATATATATTTTTAATTGTGAGAGTTCAAGCATCATGGTCTGATAGGCCATTTATTATGGGAGGTATAGAAGATTAATTATTCTGCTTTTATCCACAAATGTATTATCAATGGCAGTACTTGAGTTAATTTTGAATTCTTGTTGCAAAATTAGCTGTGTGCAGCAGGTTGTGTGTTCTTGACAGTGAGGCCAGTTTTTTTTTTCGGTTGCTTTCGATAAGATAATCTGTGTGTATGTCTCCATAAATTAAAAATTCCATTTTAGGTTTATGCATATGTTTCAAGGCATCGTTTAGATTCTTTACAAATTGATTAAAATTCTCCTGTAAGGACTCTGTAGAAGCTTAATATGATTAGTTTAGATGATTTAGTCTCTAGTTCATTGGCATAGATTTCCAAATACTTTTCTTTATGGTCATGTGAAATATTAATCTTTCTGAAGTACTGATCTTTACGATAAAAAAATACACACATCTCCCTTCTTTAGATTTCGATGGCAGAAACTTGATCCTTATATGCACCCTGGTAATGTGTTTTGTAACAGGTCCTGTACGTCCTTATGTTGCTCACTGAAGCATAGTACGTGGGGATTAAAGTTATCTATCTCTAAATAATTTATTAATTCATCAGTTTTGCTTCTTAGTCCCCTAAATTTTGAAAGATTTTTAGTGAAATAGATGAATCTACAGTTCTATCTTGGTTTCTAAATTCTAGGTAATTACACTCAATATATAATAGGCACCTTTGTGCTTTTCCTTTAAGCTAAAAGAGGAGAGGCTGTTGCACTGGTGTTAACAGGAATACTGCTAATTAATGATTTTTCAATAGCCATTTTCCTGTTACTAGATCTGTTTGTAGGTGCATGTCGTAACAAGTTAATGTTTCTATGGTGCCCAGTGCTGAGATCAGCTTGATCTAAGGGGTCTGTCAGGTTAGGTGCTTCTTGGCCTCAAAACTGAAACAGAGGTAGCTGCTAAAACATCATGCTGTAAAAAATTGGATGATGGACAATTTCCTTCCCCCAAAAAATGAGATTGTGTCATCTTTATTCATGCTCCCTTCTCTCGTGTGGATTTCGTGACATTTAAAGATGAGGCCAATAGGTTGTCCCAAAATGTTGGTAAGAAATTACCACTCTTCACTGTGTAATTTCCCAGAAGAGTGCAGATCTCATATGACAATTTGGTGATGCAGGCCTTTGTTTGGCTCCAAATGGTCCGGTTTGGCACTTCATACATGAATTTAACACGACCTCACATAATTAAGTACCAAATTTAAGGAAAAACCCTCATCTCACATTTGAGAAAATATGGCATGTACTATATATTATACATTATAAGAGGAAATATAAGGCTGTTATACATGCCATGTGTCCAGGTTCGGTGTTCAGCAGTCCTCCTCTGATTATAAACCACTGAACTTCTCATTATGTAATTTCTTACAGGTCTGGTTGGTTCTTCTCTCTATTCCTTAGCACTTTGTTGTCTCTTACCATGTTCTATATTTCTCTGCAGAGACTATACGAAAGCCAAAGGTTGTGATTATGTCTTGCCTACTTCAGGTTGCACAATGAGAAGGCATGCAAGCATCTGTGGAAGTGTGCAGTTGAACATCATGCTTTTTTTCGTTTGCGAGCACCTGTGAAGGGACCATCAGCAAGACAGAACTTCTTCCGTATGGGTTCCAGGTTCCGTTACAGGTATTAGTGTGTGTAATGCTATGCAAACTAGTATGAGTTTCTGCGAGGGTGCACAAATATTGGGCACCAAGTTTCCAGTGTGACTAATTTTTATGTGGTAGTACTTAGTATTTGTGGGTTATCAGTATGGAACTTGTTTCATATTATCCGTTTGGTGCCTAGAATTTTGAGGTTGCTTCTAGATTTTTGGAAAATTTATGTTCGTGCCTGTGGAGGGGTAATTCATTGTTACTAAACAAGGAAGTGGCGTTGGGTTTTAGAGCTGTTGTTTCAGTCACATGAAGTGTCTGTCATGCTTAGGAGTACATAATCAAGATCTGAACACAGCTTCAATTCTGTCATTCCAAGTATCGTGTTTATAAGAGATATTTTGTGATACAGGACTGAACTGAGTTCTGGTATGTGATGCTTTGCAGTCTGGTGAATGGGCACCTGTGTTTCAGAGGATCCCACTGCCTCTGTCTTCTAGGTAGAAGTGGTGACTGCCTCTCCCTGGAAGGCAGAGGTAGCATGTTCTTTCAAAATATTGGTACTTGTGTAATGGACTACATGGCATCACATCCCACATCTCAGTATTTAAATTGATCAGGCTGTACTTGAGAATCTTACAGTTTCGAGAGATAAGTTTACTTTGTGAAGAAAAATTGGAATTATTCCTGCTAGTGTTTCATGTGATCAGATACATAAATCTGAGCTGTGTCGTTATGAGACTGCGTCCTTGAATTACAACAGCATGCCCAGGTCAGTTTTGGAATGAGATGTACGTTGAATTGCTTAGCCAAGGTCCCTTAAGTGCTGCATATGAAAATATTTGTAGAAGAATAGGGAGTGTGCTGCTTATTCTGTTGCTAGCCTTAGTTTTGTGTCAGTTGAATGGTGACTGTGCAGAATTTAAAATAAACCTAAAGTCACTTAAGACATAATATTTATTGCAGTGGTAAGACAGAATTTCAGACAACGCAGCAGAACAGGGCACGCCGTACAGTGCAGTTCGAACGTCGTCCAAGTCAGCGTTACGCTCGCCGCCAGTCTCATGTCCTGCGGGAGAGACAAAAGTGAGTGCTTTTTAGTAGTATCGATTATAAAATAGTATAAGTAGCAGACCATATGTATGTTCTTTTCAGTCTTTGAGTTTGATCACCAATCAGATTTTTGCATGTGGTTTTCTTATCACGGATTTAAACTTTCATCTCTGCTGAAGACAAAACTACAGTAGTGTGAAGAATACTGGGTGCCCCATAACTTGGAGTGTATGGTAAAATGTAAGCCCATTTGTTCACTGTGGTCATTATCACATTGTCATGGAGAGATTACAGAATCTTATTTCTAGGTGCCCCATCTCAGACACAGATTTTGCACTGTTGCCTGTGTGGGAAATAAATTACTGCTGTATCTTGAGGCACTTGGCAGTCATGAAACCAGTCTTTCCATCTTGTACAGCCTTGACTAAAATTGTGGTAATGGTAATAAAATTTATATTTTAAATTTAAATACATTCTGTTAAACTGTGTTAAGGTAATACAGTACAAATAAAACTGTATATGAGGGAAACACTACAAATTATTTACAAGTTGTCTGCAATGAAGGGGTCAGGGATAGCTCAGTCTGTATAATAAAATGGACTAGACTGCCAGGATTTAAGTCTCAACAGAGGCAGAGACCTCTGTCCTCTCTGCCATATCCAGGTCCACTCTGGAGCCCATCCATCATTTCTGCCAAGTGGGTAGAAGGGTCTGTTCCTTTGGGAGTAAATATTGTTAACTGTGCTCTACATTCTGAAGGGCAACATAGTACAACAAAATTCCAGTAATCTATCATCTGCTAATCCAGAAATCCTGATAAATCTGGCCCTTGAAGAGAGTAGTTCCAAGACTGGACATTTTGCTGACCATAACTTCTGGTACACATTCCATTACCTTAGCTTGGGTTATCTGGGTTTTATGTTGCTAGCACAAACTTTCTACTCAAGCAGGATATATCAAGTTTTCATCAAGTGGTATTGTCCCATACCCTGGTGGCATTTCATGTAACAGGTGGGTCACACCACTTGTTTGGTGCATTCCATAATGTTACTGTGAATTCTGTTTTCCTTGTGTTATATATGAAATGTGGCACTCTTTGTTTGAGGTATTAGAATGTCTTCAAAATATCCAAAGATAAGTAAACAAAGTTCTACTGGCAAGAGGAAGCATGTGCTCTGTCAACTTCTTCAGCTCTGAAGACTCCAGAAAACACACTGGTAACCGTGAGCCAGCAGGTGAAGGAAATATCCAAATGGAATACTCCTTTGGTTAGTTGTGCAGCCAAAGTACAGGAGAGTATCAAAAAATTACTTGTAAGAACCTAGATCAGTATAGGTACTGTCTGATAATCCAAAATATTCGATAATCTGGCACCTGCTGGTCCCATGTGTTCCAGATTAATGGAATTTGTTGTATTTCTGTTTTGACCAAACAATCGGAACATAAAACATATTCTGACAAACAAAACCCTGTTTTCCAATTTACACCCCATATTAAATGCAGATGCCAATATTTTGAGGAACCTGATGCATCCATCTTCAGGGAGATGAGGGCAGTAGGTTCCTCCAAAATGTTGCTGCCTGTCAACCATATAATACAGTGTTGCCCCCAAAGACCAGAATATTAACATATACAGGGTGTTTCACGACTTTAGGGCATAACTGCAGGAGGTGATTTCTTAGGTCTTCGTGATCAAAAAAGTTCATATAAACATGTGTCCGATTTTGGACGGTTACGGAGTTATGACTGTTTGAAACTCAGAATAGAAGGTAACGATTACTGACAATAAACGGAACAAAATA
>Ga0123352_10005673_pt1 | contig 18889 bp, 12 predicted proteins | sample TergutLab28metaG_FD_89700 | JGI IMG/M metagenome (GOLD analysis project Ga0123352, IMG submission 89700) | Labiotermes labralis P1 segment gut microbial communities from Petit-Saut dam, French Guiana - Lab288 P1 | ecosystem: Host-associated > Arthropoda: Insects > Digestive system > Gut ... | reverse complement strand
TGCGCATGCATGTATATATTCATGTGTAAGTATGTATGTATGTATGTACGTATGTGCGCATGCATGTATATATTCATGTGTAAGTATGTATGTATGTATGTATGTACGTATGTGCGCATGCATGTATATATTCATGTGTAAGTATGTATGTATGTACGTATGTGCGCATGCATGTATATATTCATGTGTGTAAGTATGTACTATGTATGTATGTATGTATGTATGTATGTATGCATGTATGTATGTACGCATGCATGTACGTATGTACGCAAATATGTATGTATGCATTTATGCGTGTATTCATGTATGTACGTATCCATGCAAGCATGTATGTATGTATTTATGTGTGTGTGTGTGTGTGTGTACATATGTACTTATGTATGTATGTATGTATGTACGTATGTATGTAAGAATTTATGTATATAAACAATGTGTAATATATTGTATATTTGTATATGTGATTGCACGCATTTGTCTACTACGTATTTATGTGAAGAGATGCCTTTTGGCTTGAGACTCGTGTCAACAGAATCAAAATTTGTCAAGTTACAAGAAAAAAGTCAATATTTCGACAACATAAAACAAACATCTCTATATGAATTTTCAAAACAATTAAAGGACTTTTAAGCATTTTTTAATCTACGGACTACTTAGGGATGTGCGAACTAATTGCAAAGTACAAATTATGAAAGCTTGTCTTACTAATTGGCAGAATCAGCTGAACGAAACTATTTATTTTTGCAATTTTATGATGCTTTTTCCACGAGTTGACAATCAGATCCTTTCAGACCATTTCGGTACTATATAAGATAAAATGAAAACTGGAAAAACCAACTAAAGGCAACAGAACTGAGACTGCAAGAAAAATTAGAATTATTTTGTTATGTGGCATCGATAGGCTATTAAAAGAGAGAGATAAAGATAGCGAAAAAGCCACAGTTTAGACCTAAAGATCAGAACCCAAAGAAGGAAGTGACAACGAAAATAAATGTAGGCAAATAAAGTAGAGCTGTATCTGATGGTTACTGGACCGTGCATCATTGTGATAACTGAAGAATAAAAAACCAACTACATGCCACTTATTATTTTATTGTACTTCTTATAGGCTGAACATGTTTCGGACATTTCTATGCCTATCATCAGGAGCTCGCGATTATAATGTTGATTACCACATTGGTCGTTTCGTTCTTGGTTTGCTGTATGCTGAAGGTTAGGTGCGGTTAGGCTGGAGTTGTGTCCGGGCTGCAGGCTAAAGCCTGCAACCCGGACACTACTAATAAGTGGCATCTAGTTGGTTTTTTATTCTTCAGTGGAGCTGTATGTTACTTTTCATTTAAAATGTACAGCTTAGGATTAGTATAAGTTATGTGTACAGCAGAAAACTTGGTTTAAGCAGCCACGTCACTACTCCGCAATGTGACTCAGCAAATAAATTATATATTATATGACACGTGGTTTGACACGTCTACACTGACAGCTAAATGACCGTCACAGCTGATGCATTAGGATGTCTTCTTTCCATCTGAAATGACCGACCCAAGAAAGAGTATAATTTTTGGTACGAGAAAAGCTGTGTAATTAGGAGAACGATGCTGGTTACTTCGTAGATACATTGTTAATATTAATTTTTTTACAAACGGTTTTGATCGTTGGTTTTGTACTAGTGAAGGGAAATTGTACACGTATGTACACTGGAAGATCTGACACTAAATTTAAATCAAAAATTCTACGTTACCGTAAACACAAAGTTAAAATGCATGGAATGTGAAGAATTCTGTCATCCGTTGCTTGTTTCTTTTTATGTCTTTTGTTTGTAAACAGCAATTTAAAACAAGCAGATATATTCAGTCTATGTGACAATAGTGTGAGTGACATAATTATTTAAGGATATTCTTTGCTGTCAAGAGTATTTCCAGTCTACACATATATTCTATTTCTTAACTCATGTTGCTTAAATAATTTTATGTAAATTTTTCCAGAAAATGGAGTTCATTTTCACACTAATCTTAAACTTTTATAATGGAAAGTGAAATGAACATACCCAACAACTTTTCTTTAACACAGCACCAAGATTGCGGCCATTTTCATCCCGTTACCTCTATATATCCTCATTTGGTGCAGTAACCCTGAGCAACATGAACGCCGTCTCTAACACACACTTTTCAACAAACTCAAATTCCGCAAAAATATTTATACTCGCCTTTTGATGCTAAAGTTCTGTACCAGTGTTGTAGCGCTACCGAACTTTCCGCCTCTTGGTTTTATGCATGTGTGTCGTTTATCACATTTTCTCGGCCATCCCTCGATTTATTGTTTCACTGAAGAATAAAAAACCAACTACATGCCACTTATTATTTTTATTGAACTTCTTATAGGCTCAACATGTTTCGGAAAATACTATGCCCATCATCAGGATATAGCGACTATGATGTTGATTACCACATTGGTTGCTGGAGTAGTGTCCGGGCTGCAGGCTAAAGCACGATTTGATGTCGTGCTTTAGCCTGCAGCCCGGACACTACTCCAGCCTAACTGCACCTAACCTCCAACATACAGCAAACCAAGAACTAAACGACCAATGTGGTAATCAACATCATAGTCGCGAGCTCCTAATGATGGGCATAGTAATGCCCGAAACATGTTGAGCCTATAAGAAGTACAATAAAAATAATAAATGGAATCTAGTTGGTTCTTTATTCTTCAGTTTTGACAATGATGCACGGTCCAATAAACATCAGATTATTATTTCACATCACTGAGAGTAGTTTCCTTATGGTGATGCTGTCACAGCCAACATAGTGGTATATGAGCTTTTTTTAAAACAAATGTCTTCATATTTTACATTTTGCGATTTGCTTTCGATTTCGTCTCTTTCATTTCTGAGCTTAACTGACTACTTGCTGTTTTATCCATTAAGGCTGCCAGTTTCACACAAGAAAACTGGTCGCATCCGATTTTATCTGTATATATATTGCAATAACGGGCATTACTTTAGTATCAGAGTGAACTCTTCTCAATTAAGACCCTGAGACATGGATTTCATTTAGTTAGACCCGAATTTTAGCGTTCGCGATTTCTAATATCTGCGCTCTCTAAAATATGACTTATGTTTTACATCGGCAACATCTGAGGGAAAGCAAAAGAATTGAAAATTTAAATTAGATAATATATATGTAAAACGTTCTGAATTTAATGCGTGGATTATGTAAAATGGAAAGTCGACTCCTATAAGAACCCTAGAATTATCGCTGCTGTTCTTGTGTAACTATTATTCTGCTTTATTTGGGGTTTGTTGTCTTAATTTCGTGACCATTTTGGAGACGAGAAATGAAGATGCCAGTATATCATATGTGCAATTTTAGGTTTTATGTACGACACATAATTGTAACTTCTCCTTATCGCAAGACCAGATGTACATCTAAACATTGAGTCCATCCCCTTTCTCATCCACTGCATTACTGATAAATGTTTCGCTCATTGGCCCCTAAACCCCAAACCCCTAGTCCAACAAACAGGGAATTATACTCTAGCCGACCTGACTAACTTGTACAAAAAATATAAACATTAACCTACGAAACATATACTGCTTTAATTAGCTTACTGAAAGTTTATTTTATCATAATTTATCACTGCCTTTATTTGCACCTATATTCGTAAACACATTATTCATTTAAACTTGTACCATAGTGCAAATATTTATTCCAATTTGTTACAGGAACATTTTCGCAATTTATCCTTGTACACACTGTGCAATAAATCTCTCAAAAATCAGATATACAATCAAAGAAAATCGATGTTTCTTAAGGAGCAGCGTGCTTCATTCCTTGTAGTTATTTTGGTTCTTACATTTAGACCGCCAAATTTTCTTCGGACTTAGATCACATCTGCTAGAGAACACAAATGTCTCAGTTATAAAGATTAATAACGACGATATATTGTCACAAATGTAATAACTTAGTCTTGACAGACGTGTGTTATATTGTACAGTTTAACGAAACCTCGAAAATGTCAACAAACTTTAATAAAATTTCCAACCACAAAATTTAATGCACATCTTTCCTTTAGGAGTCGCGCTCTTCCATGCGGAATGACGGAGAGACAAACGGAGCAGACACGACAAGACTGTGTCGCTTCTCGTAACTGCTTAGCCTTAGCTCCTGCAGTGATAGCAGCGTGCGTCGAGAGTAACAGATACATTCAGCAACGTGTGACAACAAAATGAGTAACTTCTTTTGTTGACACACGCTGTTGAATTATATGAATTTTACTCCATGAAGATGACCGATGACCATCTAAGTGTTTGAACGTGTTGCGTTTACGTAAAATGTTAAAAAGTGGTGATTGGTGATTTAATAACATATGAGTTCATTTGTAGGTGTTTATTCGATATAGTGATATTAGAGCACGGCTATGACCAAGATAGAGCGACTTAAGTCTTAACCCACAAAACTGCGACTTGAGGAAATGATATCCTACTAAATGAACGCGGTCTGGGTGTAACGGTGGAAGGAAGGAACTATACTGCTTAATACGTATTGTGAAATTTGAGACGGTATTAGCCCGCAGTTTATATTCCGCTGCAGCATCCCATAAAATCCTTAAGACATCTGCGATGTTGTTTGTCGTAAAACAGTGTTTTCTGTTAAAGCCGAACCTTCCATTTGCAACAGGGAAATTGCACCTACAGAATAATTCTTATGCCTCGTAGAACATTTACTATTAAACACACATTAAAGGTAGTTTGCCTTACGGATTACTCTAAAAACAACGATGGATTAGCTCACAGTTACCACATAAACCTTTATGATGCACGGAATGACTGAAGTTGTGGACTTAAAAATGTAAAGTATTATTAAAAATAGGAATGCTAACCTAATCGACACTTTAATTTTACAAATAAAAATTGGTTCCGCTCTACAACTTATGTAGTGCAGAGCCATATGGAAAATCTTGATGCTAAGCAGGTGAGGATTACAATGAAATGTGTCATATCTTCAGTGGTCATACATTTCGATACTTCGATGTACGGTCAGGATTTTCGTTAATCACACAGAAATTGAAGTTTATCACTCCCGAATACAAGTCTAGACTGTCAAGAGTATGCTACATCTCTCCCTCAGATAGATTCATATTTTAATAAACAACAGTCGAAGAAATTTCAGTAATTGCAAGTACTGTATAAATGTATATTTTCAATAAAAGCGTAAGTCTACATACTTTACATAAATAACTTGTAATTTAATTTCAAAAAACGAAAGTATAAATATACTCTGGACGCAAACTATGGAAGTTACTACTATACGATAGAAAACTTTTTCTGAACGGATCCACGCACGCTCGAACCTAATTTCTTATGCAGAGTAAAGAGAAATCACCGCACATATTTAATTCCTTTTTAAAATTCAAGTTTAAATATTACCAATATCAATAAACACAAACGCTGCCCGTCAAACCTGTCTATTTCATTGTACCAAAGCTACATGTTTCGGTCCAACAACAGGGCCATCACCAGGTTGTCAGATAAAAGTTCAAAAAAGACAAATAAACATAACGCATTTATATTCTTTTTGACTTAGTCAGTGTCAGTTGTTACGATCGTGTGTTCCTTATTGCACTGTACAGTAGCTGTTACTAGTGATAAAACTGTTTCCTCTAATAATATTTTTAAACTTTTAAATAAAACTTTTAAACCTTAAAGTTTTCATATCTGAAGTCAAAACTATGTTCAATTGTTCAATATGTTGAGGTCTGATTTGCTTTATTTCATTTTTCTAGTCCTATTTTATTGTTGGTGTGCTTGCTGAAGGTTGAGTTTACACGGGGTATATGATCCTTTGTTACTGGTTTTCCGTGTTCGATATCAAAGCCTTCTACCTTGTCGTCGAAATATTTCTTCTCCATTTCTTACCAGTCACATACTGGAAGTAAATAAGATAAGTTGAAATAAAATGTATTGTACTATAATGTTTAACAGGTTCTTCGCGTAAGTAGTTAACGTACTGACGCAAATTTACCGTCTTCTAAGACACGTCGCTTTTGCCTTTGTTTCACATTTTTATTTGACATTCTGACGATGGTCCTTTGGGTGGACCGAAACATTTAGCTGTGGTACAGTAAAATAAATAGCTAGTTGTGTCAGACGGAACTTCTTTGTATCTATTAACATTGATGTTACAACACAGCGGGGTGACAACCATTAAATTAAGATATTAAACATTACATGTCCTGAGACTTTTACTTTCCGAGAAACACTTCACTTGCAAGGTCTCCATAATCGACAGTCTGATGAAGAATTAATGTGAGTCGAAGTTGAATATCACGTCGTCGAATCAAATACGTAAACTCCAACGTGTTTGCTAACTCTGTTGTGTTGTTTATGAAATGTATTAAGTTTTCCTGGAGGAGGTCGAGCATACTAGCCAGATTTTTGCAAAGCTGTTAGGAAAGAAACTCTGAATTTCTCAAGCCGGGTCCTAGAGCGCCCCGGTGTTTGCTCAATTTTCGTAACACTCTGTAGCCTCGGAGACCTCAAATTGTGCGGGAGTTGTTGGCAGTGTGCTTCAGTCAGAGGTGGCTTCTTGAGGAGCAGGATGACTTCGCGTTGATCCTCTTCAGTGAGTTCCTTGGTCAACCTCCTAGACGTCGTTTCCTTCTTGGACTGCTAGACCCTGAAGGTTAAGGAATTATAGTACATAAAAACGTCTAAACAGTTTCGCTGAACGAAACAGCCCAGAGCCAACAAGACTAAAACTGTCAACAAACCCGCTGTGACAACCCGAAATCTAACGTTATTGGAACAGGCTAAATATTTCGAACTAAACTGAAGGCAAAATATTCAGCATTTTATGCTATTAATCTGTCAAGAAATAACATATTGGCTTCTTACGGTTATTACAGCATGTTCAATATATAGCGTTTTCGAAGTATAATGGAGATGCGGTGTTGTATATGATAATTATATTGATTACTTTCTCCTATGGCTGAATTGTATGTAGCAAATATCAGATCTTTGGAGTCCAAGGCTCGACTTTGTTCTGCCGTGTCATTGAATGGATATATCGGATCTACATCCAGTAGCTGGATGGTCACCCCTGCTTCAAAGTAGTGTGAGAGTTATGGGAGAGTGCAGCACGTCATATGCATATCTGTGGCGGGGGAGTTAATTAGGTTCTGTATGCATTGTGAGCATAAAACAATTTAAAGTTTTGCCTGCAGGCCCAAGAAAGTTCAGTAGTCCTCTTTTTATTTTGCTTGCGTTTCTGAGAAAGAGCAAAATATTTCCATTTAACTGGCTAGTTGGACAAGATAAGCTAGTAGCAGAGACACAAAAAATGTATCGACTTTTCATCCTATTTAAAATACAAATGACGGTATTTTAGAATTTGACAGAATGTAATGTTGTAGGAGCTTTTCGCCCTAAATACCTTTCTTGTTTCTTCTGTTTATGTGGACATACGGCTTAAGCCTGAATAAAAAAAGTCAGCATTTTATATTTATTCCTGTTTAATTGTACTTTTCTTCCTTTTCCTTTCCCAAATCAGATAGGCCACTGCTATTATGGTCCCCTCTTATGTAAGGTTTCGAATAGAAACTGAATTAAATCACGTGGCCAACATACCTTGTTTTTAAAGAAAGGGAGACCAGAAAGAAAACATAGTTAGAAAACTTGTGTTCTGAAAGGAGAAGAGAAATATTTTGGGTGTCTATTTTCTGTCATCTACAATAAGCCTCTATGCGCGACCCTGTAACGGAGTACCTGACTTTATCTACTTTCACTTTCCTTGACTCGTCAACCTTAAGCCTCTATGCCCACCTCTATAACAGAGCACCGGAATTTATCTGCCATCATATTTCTCCACTTTGAAGGTAAAATAATTATAGTACGATGTATAGACTTCGTACAGTCTTCTATATTTGTATCTGCAGTTTATTTCATGACGCTATCAGTAACGCAGGCTATACACTGTTGAGAAACTGGTTTGTAGGGCAAAATTAATTAAAATTATTTTGGAACGAAGCAGTCGTGGTCTGAATTAAGGCACTATCCAGGAACTACTGTCTTTGAGTTATTGCAGTAAAATACGAAAAATCTCAGTCACAATGGTGGGTGTCCCAGCCGAAATACAAATTAAACTTAGTGTCCGTTAAGTTGGCACTAATGAGTGTTTTACAGATTCGTTCTCGAAAATGCTTTATTAACACCCAGCATTTTTTAGAACTGGCAGTCTCGGGTTTAATTCTTGTGATAAGGGCAAGGGAAAGCTGCTCAGCATTAGGAAAAGTACTGTCTTCTGGCATGTGAAGACGTGTCTTTTGCTAGATAGTTACAAACGTATCTGACGATCCTGCCCCATCTGCAGATAAATTACATTGTTGTAACTGCCAGAAGACGGTAAGATTCGAAGCTGACGTCTCATACTTTGGTTGTATGTGTAAACGTACTTACACCATGGAGCAGAATCCTTCTTGAGAAGCTACTACTTCTATTAAACTGCTGCTCCTAAACACCTTCCAGCCTAGTCAAAATTTCAGGTTTTGACGTTTTGTTGACCGTGCATCTCAGTATTTAACCAACTTGATGCACAAAATTTGCTTCACAGTAAGTTTTATTTCATGCCTCTACATGTTTCGAGAACATGTGCTCATCATCAGGAAGTCAAAATTGCATTACACAGCCTCTGGTATCGTCACACCTATAGGTGTTATGATACCAGAGGCTGCTTAATGCAATTTTGACCTCCTGGTGATGAGCACATGTGCTCGAAACATGTAGAGGCACGAAATAAAACTTATTGTGAAACAAATTTTCTGCATCAAGTTGGTTAAATACTGAGATAAAAAATTCAGGGTTTTCTGTATTGGGTAATGTTAAAAACTATATTCCTTTCATGGGTACAGTGTGGATAAAGGTGATGTTATCAAAGTTACATGAGGCGTTACAGGCATACGTAGATTTTTTTTGTTCAATGGGTTATATTTGCCTGCTGTACCTGCAGGTAAACTACCTATGACTTCAGCTGATTCTTATATCCCTGAATCGACAATTCTGTATAAACATGCCACTAGCCGTTAGAGCTCTCTATACAACAATGTAATTCTCCGTAATTTTTGGGGGAAATTGTAATGTTTTATTCTGAAAATAAACAAAGATTTGACACACAGCAGGAAAAGCCTAGAGCAAGGGTAGAGAAATACTGTTAGAAGCGACGGACAGCTACTAAACGTGCGAGTTTGAGATTTATGTAGTGCAGCCGATCAAGGTATCGCTATGCCCGAACATCCTGACGTACAGACTGACATACAGCTGTGACGGTGTTGGCAACCCTTGCTGACTCATTTCTTTCTAGAAAGCATGATATCGCAAAAGACTGGAGTCGTAACTTATTCAACCTCATTATAATTTATAGCGTGCACTGGACACACAGTTCAAAAGTGGAAATCACAATTTTACATGCGATTATCGGTCAATTGAAAAATTAACTATTTTTACGTCTACAGACACCCACAACCATGCATGATAACCATGGTTCTCAGGCATAATTTGTGGCACACCTGGTATATATCTAATATTAGACTCAATATGTAAGGAATAAAATTTTATGACTACTTTCAGTGGTGATTCGAATTCAGCACAAAAACATGCTAATTATTTAGAACAGAAGAAATGACACTGGGTCGAGTTTTTCAGCAAACTCTCCATTATATGGACCTGAAGTGTGCCACCAATTCTCCTTTCGTTCATATGGAGCTGAAACCAGATATTTCAGACTTGTAATATTTCTACTAAATAGAACTGCAGGAACGAAACAAAGCCCCGAAGTTTAATTTAACAGCACGAATTTAAATCTTTGGTTCATCCGTTTGCGAGCTACCAAGATCATTGTTTGTTTCCTGACATTTGTCTGTAAACGCTCGATTATAGCTAAATAGCTTTTCTTTTTAATCTTTGAGATCTGAGACCAAGCAGTGTCCCTGCGATGTTAGTCACTTTTGTGTGTTGAAGCGTTCGGGATGTTCTTAAGTTCTGTACCCCAGATTCAGAGTCCCTTGGGGGTTATAACAATAACACCTTCTTTCTTCTAACTTCATCCGACTCCGTCTCAACATCAAGCCCTTTTAATGGATCCGCCTATCTTTTGTGTGAGATTTGTTTTCACCGTTTTGCCTAACAACTTTAAAGTTTGACTCTGAATAAGTCCATCGAAGCGTGACTCCAAGCAGCATAATTTATAATCTAAAAATCCTAATGGAAATTATTATAATTAAAATGTTACTGGCAGCTTCCAAGGCGAAAGTCCCTCTCACGGCTGCAATATAAATGAAATATTGTTGCTCAAGAACTAAATTTCGATTCGTGTTTTATATATTGCGTCAGCTTTGTTGTATATTTTAAAGTAAATACAGAATATTTTCCCGTTTTGCATGCCGTCAGCAATGTGATGTAAATAATTATGTGTACTGTAAACTAGCTTTTTCATGAAGACGTGAAAATAAGATGTAAAATGTTGGCAATAAATTATTTATACTTTATCACACGACAAAGCCCTGTCGTAAGATTAATAAGACTAGTAAATAAAAATTACTATTAATGACTGATTTTAAAACTTTTTCTAAATTTATCAACGAATTACGTATTACCGGAGTTAATTTATTATTTCGATGTGCCCAGTAGTCATTATTTAACATATATTCGAACACCGTAATGACAAATAATTTACTAAATCCTTCGCAGAATATTTTTTGTTTTTCTATATTATATATTGATTTTCTTCTGATAATTTTATCATTTGTTTTTTGTTGAAGAGAAATTTAATTCTTACTAGAAGGTGTACATTAATTGCTTCATTTACTTCTTGATAGTCACCCAACGACGCTGCCATATTTTCTGTATTCCAGTTGCATTGACCCATGTTCACTCTCTCCTAGATGCTGTATAAAGTAACCAACTGTAAATGCTGCCGGGATCTTACAGTTAACTTTTGTGGTCCTAGTGGCAGGAATTACGCCACATTTTTTGGCTGTTACATGGGTTTCTATCATACAATTATTCATGTCACAGGGATTATTTCCGCTAGAATAGGCTGCACGTGATGGAAATAGTGCAGCTTTGTCAATCAGGGCTATACAATGTGTTCATCTGAGCCCTTGGGGAAACATGCAATGTAGACTGTGTAAGCACGAAGTCTCATTCACTATGCATAATTTTTTCTACTTACATTGTAAATGCAATTAAAAGCTACATATAGTCTGCTTACTAGAAACACAGTTTTCTAGTCTCCGTTGGGCCTCACAACCTCAGAGATGTTTTCCCTTTTATTACCCGTTCTCGTTCACTTTCCAGTAGATATTAGCTTATAACAGGGCAAGACTTCTTCCTCCACCTTCCCACATAACACGTGATTCACTGAGCACAGTCACGCGCTTCATAAAAGCTCAGATGATGAAAACGCCGAATAAAAGCGTAAAACAGAGAGAGAGAGAGAGAGAGAGAGAGAGGGAGAGAGAAAGCAATAAGAGAAGAAATGAAGGAAGGTAGGAAACGAGAAAGAAGGGAAACAATAAATTCATAAAGCAAAAAAAAAGAGAAAAAAAGAAAGAAAGGGAGAATGAGTGAATCAATTAATGAACTCGTCTTCAAATAGAACAAGAAGTAAATGCCGAATAAGTTTTTCCTGCATTTCTCTTCGTTATATTTCTTCGAGACTCTCAATAGAATTTTTTTTATCAGAATTTGGATTGTGTCTTGTGTCGATTTGTGCACTCATACTTACATGTATACCATTTCGCTTGTATAAACAGGGAAAGATAAACAAGCTTCATCCAAATAGCAACGAAACTTTTTAACTGGTGAATGCCTATCAGTTCGTCAAGGAATAATCTGCCCCATGGAGTTTGGTAGTCATGAAATTTTCCTTTCACCCAACATATAAAGAGACATTCTGGAACAATAATATATGCAGCCAACTAGATGCAACAATTATAATTTTATTAACAATTTCAATCAGCTCAACATGTTTGAGACTGTGAAAATGTGAGACTCTTCATTATAAAAATCTTTTCTTTCTTTTGCAATTTTTTCAGTCTCAACATCGGGTAAAATTCTCAGCTCACTTCGAACTATGTATTTTCCTTAGAAGTTTAATACTCACTTGCATAGTAACAAAACTGACTGAGAAATCTATAATTGTTTGCACGTCAATTTTACGTTACAAAATAAGAGATGCAAACTTCTAAGTTTTCGAACTGTACAATAAAAAATATTCCAGGAATGTAATACACTTTTCTGTTGTTGTGGAATGTGCAGACTGCAGGCAGCATCGTCGGTGCTTTACACCACAAGCTGTAAACACAGTCTAGCGCTCCTGAGCAGGGGCGAAATTATCGCCCGAAACGTGTTGAGATGATTGAAATTATTAATAAAATTATAAATGTTGCATCTAGTTGGCTGCTTATATTATTGTATCAATGATGCACGGTCACACAAATATCAAAGACATTCTGGAGTTTCCATTAGACAGGCAGTAAGCGTACCTATAATTTACCTATATATTTTTATCATCCATTTAATAAGGATTTTAAATACAAAATAATGTTTTCCTTGGGCTTGCTTCACGTCTCAGCCCGTTTTCTCTGCAGAAGTGCCCCTGGTGCCCATTTATTAAGAAGCTGTGCTGTTTCCGAGCTGCTCCGGAAGTGAAAATCTGTTCCCAGGAAAAGAAAAAAGATTTGTCTCTCGTCCATTTCATAGCCCAGGTGCTCTTCCGAATTCGGTACTCCGGCTGTCCTTTACTAAAACTCTGGCACTGTAAATTACAGATTCGAATTCCATCAGCACATTACGGGTTACTCACATATCTTGTTTTTCCATTTGCTTCTCCTTGAGTAATATTCCGAAGAATCTAAAGGAGCACAAAATATCACGCCTGAATTTAAAAATACTTTCTAAGCTCTGGCTGCCCGATATCTAATATTTGCAAAGCCTTAGTCTTCGCAGATATAGCACTAAGTTTGTAGGTAAAAAGGCTGCCTCTATCTTCAGGTCTAACAAGTCCAAGTCTACGCTTCTTGGACCGAAAAGACCCTCACGGTCCTGAAAGGAAGCTTCTCAAAAACGTCTGCAGCTATTTGTGACGTGGCGACGCCTGTTATTCTTACAAAATACTTTGGTTTTTATCAGCTGAACTGTGAGAACTTAAATCTTGATTAGCAGAATTTTTTTCTTACTGCTTGGTTAGCCAATCTTGATTTCACCCATCACTTGTTTGAGACTCACATTTCGTACATCCTCTTTAGGCGAAAATTCAAGTCTTCCTGGAATGTTAGGTGTGAATTTGGCTCAGTATTTACTGACATTCCCAAGGCACTACCCACCCCGTAACTTTGGAAACTTCCAATGAATGACACAGCGTACGATCCCAGAAACGTCAATTGAATATTCACGAACAACGCTGTGGAAGCTCAAATTTGTCCGTATGTTAAATGCATGAATAACAAGACCACTTCACTTCCTTTACATCCCAAAGAACACATAAATGTCGCTAACTGCTGCTGTACCAGTAGCCGTTTCAAAAAGTAATTCATGTCTTGGAGTGACAGCTCTCTATTATGCCTGTAAAAGTTTGCTTTCTAATTCGCTATTTATTAACAAGTATGGATTACTTTATAACTTTTTATGAAACAATTGTTTCCTGTTTATTGTGTGGCTGTACCTAACCAGCTGCAGGTCTCCACGCATTCTGACCCTCTGCCTATACCAGAAACATGTGAACAAGCCGAGCCACAAAAACGTATCAAGAATAACTGAGTCTAGCACACGGTCTGGACTCACGGTATGAGGGTGCTGCTTTAGAATGGTGATATCTATGGAGTGGAATCTTGAAGGGTTACGGTCTGTGAGAATTCACTTCACTTCACTGCGGGCTGTATAAGCATTTGGCATTCGGTTGCGCTGTAGAGTCGTGTGTATATGGCATACAGGATTGAGTGAGATCCATCTTTCCAGGATATGTTTGGATATTCAACTCAGAAAATTAAAAAAAATATATAAGCCTATTATTATATAAAATGATGCAAATGCAAATAACGCAAATAGCTCTTCGTATCCGATATAATTGTCTCTGTTTGGCCTACAACAAAACTGAGACTAAAATCGTATGTGATTTATTTCTAAAGAAATAAATTAATATAAATTCAATTTTGGGGATTTTCCATTAACACTTTTTGTTAGAAAGAATTCTGATATTATGCCGGGGGGTGCAAGGAAACCCCACCAAGTACAAAAAAAAAGGTTTGAGAAAAATGAATATAAAAGTTTGATAAGCAAGCAACCTTCCCTGAACTGCCGAGAGATAAGAGGTTTGTACCGTCGTAAAGAATTCATTAAAATACTTAGAAGAATTTCCAGGTACTGAAGGTGACACATATGAGACGAATAGTTAAAAAAAATCAGGCTTCGGCCACTGTGGAATCAGTTGCTTTATCTTCTATGCCCACAACACAATCATTTCACACAGAATCCCTTCAGAAGCAACGTTTTCCAGTCAACATCAGTCTATATTTTACTCTGTTCCTGGAGTATCTTTAGCAATACAACACAAGTTTACACGACTCTAAACAAGACATCTTGCTTTCAAATTTTCAATCATGCAAAAACTTTAAACATGAATCAAAATAATTTCTTTCATCTGATATTGCATTCCCCCCTTTTTAAGACGGCTTGCAGTAAAAAAGAGAACATATTAATAACCATTAAAAATTGTACTCTTGCTAGTCACCGGCCTGTCACGAAGTTGGCCGGTGTTTATTCCCATGGATGTTAATTTTGGTTTAGTCGTAAACAAGCTGAAAACTAAGATTTCATGAACACTACGATTTCTCCATGCCAACATGCACTCCACTAATATCCGTACACACCTACAACACCTTCACCATCAGTAGCAATCATAGATTGTATTGGACTTCCTTGAATCCGTAATGCTAGAACTGCCCACTTGAAGATGTAATACGACGGCAGTCCCTTTGTTCCCTAATGCCAAAACTCGCCTGTTAACAACTTAATGCCGAGGCTATCTCTTGGGTCCTTAATGCGGAAGCTGTCCTTGCATTTACTGAATGCAAAGGCTGTTCGTTTGGGTACCTAACCGCAAGGCTGTCCCTTGGATTAAACTTCCGTCTTCCCATGTGGCAATTGTGTTATGCAGAAACAAGTATCCCCCATTTCTAAAACAAAACTTAAACGATGACTTATTACAAGCCCTGTGTAACGGAATATTAACTGAACAATAAAAAACCAACTAGATGCCACTAATTATTTTATTGTACTTCTTATGGGCTCAACATATTTCGGGCATTACTATGCCCATCATCAGGAACTTGCAACTATTATGTTGATTACCACATTGGTCGTTTCGTTCTTGGTTTGCTGTAGGTTGGAGGATAGGTGCGGTTAGGCTGGAGTGGTGTCCGGGCTGCAGACTAAAGCTAAAAACGACCAGTGTGGTAATCAAAATCATAGTCGCAAGTTCCTGATGATGGGCATAGTAATGCCCGCAACATGTTGAGCCCATAAGAAGTAAAATAAAATAATTAGTGGCATCTAGTTGGTTTTTATTCATCAGTTATCACAATGATGCACGGTTCAATAAACATCAGAACTGAACATTACATAGATCTGCTTCACATCACATCCTCGTTTACTCGTCACAGCAAGGAATTAAATTACTTTAAGACACCAATGCTAGGGAAACTAAAACCTTTCGATATCTGCTTTATATACCAGCATCAATTTACTCCCAGCGACCCGTTGTTCTGTGAACATATTTATTGACGGTCCAGTAGTAACGAAATGATACATTTAATAATCGATTACTTGTGACAGATCAATTACGTTTTAGAAGGGTGGGGATACCAATGTTACCGTGGGAAATTTACAGAGTTTCGGTTAATTTCTGCAGTGAAATCAATTTATTAGCTGATGTGCTTAATGCGCCGTGGCATTCAGACCGCTGGAATGACGGACAGATGGAAGAGAGGGCATTCCAAATAAAGCCAGGGGTTACAATTAGTGCTGAAATTTACTTTAATTTCAAACTGCAAACCTCTCATATTATTCAGAAAAAGAAATAAATATGTAAAATGTCCAAAAGTTCCGTTACTTCACTTATATCAGTTGGTTCGGTGTCTGATTTTTTTCAATATAGCTACGTATTTAATGTTCTTCCAGCCAGAGACACTGTTTTACATCCAGACGACAGCCGTTGTTAAAATTGTAACTTAATTTTAGTTGAGGTGTTTGGAAATAAGTGGAGAAAAAGGGGACAGTACAAATTGGGTGGGGGCACGCGGTGGCGCAGTTGGTTTAGGCACTGCGCTAAATGTCAGAAAGTCGCGGCTTCGATTCCGGATGGTGTCATTGATATAATCTTTCCGGCCGCACAATGGCCCTGGGGTTGACTCAGCCCCTAACAGAAAAGAGTAACAGGAATATTTCCTAGGGGATAAAGACGGCCGATGCGTAGGGCTTACAAACTTACCACATTCGTGTGTCGACTGTCTTGAATACTGGGAGCCTCACCCTCCTGGAACCCTCAGGGCCTGTCGAGGCCTGTAATGGGACTGCTTTACCTTTACAAATTGAGTGGTATCAGCATTTGGTTTTCTGTTGTTCTTAATAGTACTTTGTTTAGCAAATTCTGAGATGGTTCCCAAGATTCCAAGTTGCCACTACATGCTTCTCATGTAGCCCTCCCGACTTAAAATTAGTAGTAACCAATTTCATATTTTGTGTACATGTAAAATAACCACTGTCACCGGATAACAAACTAATTGCAGTAAATAAATATTATCATTATAATGACGACAATGTTAATGCCTATTATCATAAGCAACTTTAAAAGGCATTTTCTCCAGCAACACGATGAAGCGGAAAGTCAGATGGAAACTGTAATAACATTCCACAACAACAGAAAAGTGTATTAAATTCCTGGAATATTTTTTATTGTACAGTTCGAAAACTTAGAGGTTTGCATCTCTTATTTTGTAACGTAAGTTTGACGTGCACACAATTATAGATTTCTCAGTCGGTTTTGTTACTATGCAAGTGAGTCTTAACTCGTAAGGAAAATACATAGTTCAAAGTGAGCTGAGAATTTTACCCGATGTTGAGACTGAAAAAATTGCAAAAGAAAGAAAAGATTTATATAATGAAGAGTCTCACATTCCGTACACTTCACATGTTCTTTGGATATCAAAACAGTGCGACTTAGATAGGTAGGAAAGTAACGCGTGTAGAGGAACTGCACGTAAAATTAGAAACCTAAGGGAAAGAGACCACCTTCAAGACGGAAGTTTGGAGATGGGAATAATATTAAAAATGATTCTTATGGGCGTATGATGAGAGATTGCAGACTGGATTAAATTGGCTGGCAGTATGGTCCCATGAAGGAAATTTTAAACCAGGGAAATTTATGGATCTTTGGGTTCCAAAATTGCTGCAAATATTTCTTATCTCTCACAGAGAATCTGAGCTTTTGAAAGAGTGTTTCTGGAGCACGAAACTGACATTTTTGTGCGTATTGCTGAAGCTGTGGGGTCTTCTCAAGTATCTGCCACTCAGGTCACCCCTGGCACCACAGTAGTCCTGTAATCGATATGGGTGGTTGTTTTTTTGGGGTGGGGTCAGGCGGCCAGACCCCCAGGGACGTAATGCGGTGTGAGGTCCTCCCTTCAGCTCCACTGATCCGACGCCAACGTGATGAATTTTACAGCAGCTGATCTTGCTTGACCACAGCAGATAATTTGAACAAACGTCTCATCTCTTCGTGTTCCAGTGATCGTCCATTTCACTTGGTTGGATTTTCGCTTGCTATAGTCTGCAAGTTCTTTCACACCATTTTCTCGATCCCTCCCCCTCCTACCCCCATAACTTCTCTCGTAATATTCCGTAAGGATAAGACTATATTTTATGAAAGCCTTAAAATTTGTCACCTTCTGTGGAGAATATTTATTACTTACGTTTTTGTTTTTTTGTTCGATGTGTCAACACGTGTATTATCATCGACCGCTCGTATGCGGAATCTATACCAAATGCCACTCAGTGTAAAGTGTGTATTTTTTCAGTGTTTTATTTTATTTCGAATGTGGAAGTTTTGAAATGAATCGATTCTCTTTAAGGAATTCCCACCAAGTCTCTAAAATGAATTCTCTCTTTCGAGATTTCAGAATTCTAACTGGCCAAAGGTACAGCCACTAAACGCTTGACAGAATGTGGCGCACTCTCCTTTCCTATAACCTGTTTCTTATCTTATTATTTTGCTTCAGAAAGTTCCAGTTCTCATTTTGATTGGTATCATAGTTTAAGTACCTACTCACCAGGAAATATTTTTCTCTTAATGACAATGGTGAATTTCGGTTAGCCTGCATTATGCTACCATAAGGAGTGACAGTACACTTTCCCTGTATAAGAGTATCCAGCCGCTCCAATGATATCTCATACTCTTCCTTCATAAGTAAACAAATTTAATTTTCTTTGGTTCTCTCTGCTTTGCATGTTAAATAAAACTTTCATCCATACAGTGCAAGAATCTTACTTTACGCTAGAAGACAAAGAGACAAGTGTTAGAAGTCTTTCTGCTAATTCCGTATTGTATTAGACAGCTAAAAAAACTCCGTGGCCTTAGTCCGCACGCGAACTATACCGACAGAGTGGCCGCCGCCGGTCGGCGAAGTTAGTGCCAACCTATGCGGATAGAGGGGTGTCACGTGGTCAACGCAACGGGTCCCCACAGTCGTTAATCTCTGTTTTCTAGACCTGGAGCCGCTACTTTTTTTTCATTCAAGTAGCTCCTCAATTGACCTCACGAGGCTCACGAGGCTGAGTAGACCCCGTTCC
>Ga0123352_10005671_pt1 | contig 18891 bp, 14 predicted proteins | sample TergutLab28metaG_FD_89700 | JGI IMG/M metagenome (GOLD analysis project Ga0123352, IMG submission 89700) | Labiotermes labralis P1 segment gut microbial communities from Petit-Saut dam, French Guiana - Lab288 P1 | ecosystem: Host-associated > Arthropoda: Insects > Digestive system > Gut ... | reverse complement strand
TGAACTGAGTTACCCCAGAATATAATCCCATAAGTCATAATCGAATGGAAGTAAGAGAAGTATATCATTTTCAAGGCCTCTAAGGCCATATAAAGTTTAACTTGTCTGATTGCAAAACACGCTCTATTGAGCCTGGGTAGAATGCTGTCTATATGTTGCTTCCATGACAGAGTCGAATCAATTATTAGTCCAAGAAAGTTAATAGTATTAACTGCAGTAATTTGATTATCTTCATAATGAGTCTCCAAGTCTCCTTTTTGATCAGTTTTAGTAAAAAATTGTAAATAATGAGTTTTATCCATATTTAACAACAAGGAATTACTTTTAAACCATCTGTTGACATTTATAATATTTTCTTGTAAGGAATGCTTGAACTCACAAGATTTAGTTGATGTCACAATTATGCTCGTATCATCCGCAAATAAAATTGGATCTGCATGTGTACTAACAGTTTGTGGCAGATCATTTATATATATCAAAAAAAGGTTCAGTGATTCATCCTATTAAATATATGATCATTAATAAATTGCTTTAAAACTCTTCCTGTATTTACTAATAAACCTGCATATCAGGCCAATGATGGGTTAGTGATGAACTAACATCTTTCCCTGCATGATTTGTGATACAAGCCTGTGTTCAACCACAAGCTTTATCTACAAGTGTACCCACCTGAGATAAAATAAAGAGCAGGTAGGTCATATGGCTGTACATTGTGTTTCACTGAGTTCAGTCTTCCTGCATTTTTATTCTATGTATCATGTAAGAACTGAAATACCAACATTAACTAGTGTCACCCAGGAATCTTCCATATCTGTGGGTTGATGGCCATATTATGACCTGGGGTAACCGTATTGACTGCTTCCTTTCTGATTCATTATTCATAAATTATCTTACCATTCAATGCTGTACATTCTGAGCAGTTGACAGCATTATGAATGTGCTGTAATACAGGTGTTACAATTTAACTTTCTTTTTATACAGGCAAGTTTCAGTGTTTGGTGTATTTGAACACACGGCCTATTGCAGTGTGTAAAGGCAGTTCCACATCTCCAGAGAAAGCTCAAACAAGTGCAGCTCAGAATACACTGGATTTCCTAAAAATTTGTATCAAGAAGTAAACCAGTAAGCAGAGCAGGTAGTGACAACATGGCAGCTGTCTCACAGGACAAAATTGTTTTACCATTTATTTGTATTTCTAACACAGTAAAGTGAGACACTGGTTATGAGGATCTTTTGTAAAGTATTGTATTAGGATTAATGAGGACATTTGTCAGTGTATCTTGTAGTATTCACATGTCACTTGAAGGGAATTATAATGTTCATTTATGTATGATGTGTCATATAGAAACATAATTTTTTGTGTGTTTGTATGTTATGAGGTGTCTTACATTCAATTAAAAGGGTGCCTGCCTCCTAGTGAGATTAAAAATAATTTCGGGGCTGGAATGCTTGTGCATGTTGCGATGACCTGTATGAAACCTATAATAATATTAACATGCATATTACTTACTTGCATTTCGAACCAACAATACTGTCCAGAGTTTACCAGACATATACACACAATCCGGTGTGTACAAACTGAAGCGCCCCGATTGCAATAAGGCGTATGTGGGTCAAACTGGTAAAAGCTTTCAAGTAAGGTTCCAAGAACATAAAAATGCATTAAAGACAAACAGTCACACTTCAAACTTTGCAAAACACCTCAATGAGCAGGTACATTCATTCGGATCCATCCATAACAAAATGCAAATACTACAACGGCAAAACAACAGATCACATCTCAACACAATAGAACGTTTTTACATTTACGCAGAACACTTGAGCAATAACCATTTGAACGGCGACCACACCATATTCCCCAACACAATCTTTGAAGCTCTTCTAAAACCCCACCAGCCATAAAACGCCCCTCACACCCACACTCCAAAGCGACCACACCAAAACCCATCAACCCAACACAAGACCTACCCAACGCGAGTAACATAGCAAATACACAGCAGTACAAGAACTTGCCACACATTATAAATATGAAACAGTATCACTAACAGTGGACAAATTCACATAGTGCAAAATTAAGTGGACAGTGCACTGAACGCAACGTAAACATATTCTAGAGAATAACCACAAGAAATACAGTGACCCATCACAGAGCATATAAGGACTCAACAATATGGCACTAATTCGAGTGTACAACACAACTGAGAGAAGACTACATGCACACACACCAGGAACAAGAACTCCCAGACACCCAAGAAACTGAGGAAGAATGCTAGAAAACCACTTCCATGTAAGTACTAATTACCCACTACCTTAGATAGATTAAAGAGAGGCACACACCACAAAGTTTACCCATTTATACATTTCACACACTTGTTCTCTCTCCCATACAAAAACCAAATGCGCCAAGTCTGAATTTACCTCACCTTATATATCTTTAGGTTTTTACAGTCATTGTCAACCAAACCACAGTAGATGCATATTGTGACGTAGGCCTCACATTAACACTGTTTAATGTAATTCTGAAATACTGTATTTAAACTGTGCAACTTGTAACAGGATTTTGTCTTTGTACAATTGAAACCTGAATATGGCAACTGTTAGGAATCTGAATGTACCTGCCAGGTACCTGTGACAAATGTGCTATCAGAGATGAGGAATATAATATTTTGTTTAGAGATAGATTATAATAAGTCCTACCACTATGTAAAAAAATTATATAAGGTCTACTAATACAAACAATTAATGCAAAACTCAGAAATGGTATCCTATCCTTTATGCTTGTTTGTTGACACTCTATGTTATGTATTTATATAATCAGTTCTTGCCAAAAAAAATTTCTGCTGCTCTACTACTATACTACTACTACTTCTACTACTACTACTATTAATACTAATACTACTCTAAATGACAATTACAACAATCTGTAAAATATTTACAATTAAGACACTACTTGCAATTTGCATAGCATTCAATTCCAGAACAATTTGCACACAAGGCCAGGACACTAAACCGTAAGCTAAATTGCATTTTATTGTTGAATTATAAACTTTTAAGCACAAAATGTTAAAGTAACACTAGCATTATTGAAGTCTGAGCAATACAAAGTAGATTTGTATGCACACTGGCAAGAAGTATTGGCAGATTTTATCATTGTGGTTACCCTCTATACTATTTTAAAACTGAGCCTCTTCTGATGTAATACTGCACTAATTTGTATCAGAATGAATTCTTCTCAGTTCCAGTCATTTTGATAAGACACAATACATCTGAATCTTACTTAGCAAGTCTAGGCCATTCTGAATTCATCGCCTGCCCCTTTGACTCAGAACAGTGTCTTCTGTCCTTGTTATGAACACATGTTTTTAAACACAAACTGAGGTCCTGCCTTCCAGCTCACTGGAATGTCACTGCACAACTCACCTGACGTGAATTAATTTGTCAGTTACCTCAGCCAAGAAATGTGTAATGTGTTGAATCTAATCAACAGTAAAGTCTTCTATGCACAAGTTTCGGGTTTAGGACAGTTACTTTCACTTTGTCATTGTAATTATTACCCGTAATAATGTTGCCTGAATCCTAGAGTTGTGAATGGATTTTGTGTAGGTGTGTAGGCTTGTTGCGTAGACGCAAATGTATGTTGTGTTGATGCATATGTATGTTGTGTGAATGGTGATGCGGTCGTGTAGGTTCGGGTTGTGTACGGTCGGCTTGTGTACTGTTGTGATGAGAAAGCCGTTGAGACGTAGTTTCCGTATGGTGAGTTATATATGCATGATGCTCCTAAGCTTCTGTATCCATTCACTTCTGTAGAAAAGGAAGAGAGGTGTTTTAAAATTTGATACAGTGGCAAAAGAAAGTGTTGTACAATATTTATAAATGCTGAGTAATGCTGAACTTACCACAAAGGCCGTTGTAGCGATGTGATGGTGTCACTCCTGGTGCTGAACATGAAGGGTTTCCAGCGAGGTAAGGTTGTGCTCCAATTACATTGCCTCTGTAGGAAATGATTGACATTGTTAACCAAAATAGAGTCTGATATTGTCATCTGATCAAACACTTTTTTTTTGTTTTAAAAACTGTAATTTGACTTAATGCATAATATTTTTTTACCAGGACTTTCATATATTTGTTAAATACATTTATAGACCATATAGGCTGAGGTGTGAAGGGTGAAGCAGAGTATTGAAAATGTTCTAGATTAATGCTAAGTGGAATACTGGGACCTGAGCAAGAGAAAGGAACAGATGGGTGAGAAATTAAGCAGAGATTAGTTCCATAGTTTGTAATATCATAACCCATACATGCTGTATTGTGTTGAGTATTGTTATGAAAATTGAGAAAATTCTTTTCAGTGCTGGTTATGTTACGTAAATCACTGTCAAATGTCTATGTGTTCCATATTTTGTGTTCTTCATCAAATAATACTGGTGTGATGAAATCAAGATGAATGAGGGAGGCATGCAGGTAGCCTGTGTGACATGGAGGAGGTGATAAATGCTTATAAATTTTAAATAGAGAGTCTGCAGAAACATTCAGGAAATCCTTGCATAGATAGGAGGATAATGAAAAGTGTTATATAGCAGTAGATTTTGAAATAAGACTGTAAATAGAGGCAGACATGTAGATGATTTCTAACATGTAAAGGTATATGTGTTGTTATTTATTGTTTACAGCCGTTGCCAACAGTGTAAGCAGGCGTTTTGAAAGACGGTCCTCAATGGGAGGATTAAGACAGTGATATATTCATGCAGTTGGCAAGAAGAACACAATAACTTTGCAAGAATGGGGTTATGTTTTGGCTTCATCAGGCAATTCTGTAACTGAAAATAATTGCAAGTCCAGTCCAGAGGGTTGGCCTCTTGAAATTGTTGTTGCAACAGGAAGTAGAATATCTGTAGGAAGAAGTAAGGAACAGAATCCTAGAATGTAATATATTCCAGGACATAAGTTGTCTGTGCTCTCAACAGACTTGTGAGATTCAATTAAATCTTGTGACTGGCCCAACTGAAGTGTGTATGTGTGTGTGTGTGTCTGTGTGTGTGCATGTGTTTTTGTGTGATGTGATGTTATTTGAATGTAGTGACGGGTCGAAGCAGTAGCTGAAATACTGGAGCTGTTCAACCGGGAGGCCATTTATTGTCTTTGTTCTTACAGATAATTTTCTTATTGGAGAATGAAGGAAAATTACACAACAATCACTGAAAATTTGAGTTTTTTTGAACACTTCTGGAGTTGTCACAACTTTACATGAAGTTGGAGAATACAAAGTAAATACTGCCTAAAGCACAAATGTAAATAGAAAGAATTTTACAATTACTTGTGTCAGAAAAGCCAGTGAAATTTTATTCCAATGCTCAGAAGTTAACTAGGGGACGTTTCTTTTGATAGTGATGTCAGTTAGTAAAATTTATGATGTAGATGGAAAACATAGTTTGACAAGCATGCTAAATAATGTGAAGTCTGGGGTTACTTGTAGTGACTTTTCTTGAAAAACAAAAATGTGACAATTACATTTTAACGATATTTGGAAATAGACGATTGGTCAGACAGGATGAATTTTCCACTTGCGAAATCGAAAAAAAAAATATCAATAAAACTTTGTTTAAGCGGTAAGCGGTGTGCGAGAAATTACAGAAATGCTAGTGAGTGGTAAGGCAAGCAGGTTCTGCGTGTCAACAAAGACGCTTCTGTTTTGTATGAAAACAATCCCATTGTCAACAGCTGAATGTAAACGAACCTTCAGTAGAATGTCGCCTCAAAGTGCGTGTGATTCAGATTGATCGTCTATCATAGTCTATATTTCGTTTCACACTCAAGTAATACGCGGACCAGTCTGATAATTTTGAAATTTTTGGAGTGCCGCAAGTAATTTTAATCAATAAACAGTGGTAATTATTGTCACTGAAATTACCTACGCCTTCAAGAATACTTCAAACTCTGAATAAGAAAACCAAGTTCGTTATAGTAATTGAATTTACAACTGCGTTACATTTTAATCCTCCTACGGGCGTGTGTTCCGCTTTATCATGCAGGGATGCCAAATCCCTTTGAGCCTACAAACTTGCTAACTAAACATTTTACTTACTTACTTACTTACTCCATGGGGCACAGTCCTTCTTGAGAAGCTAACCGGTTGTCAGCCAGTCAAGAAATTCCCCACATTTTGTGAAAACCGAAGGTCCATTACCGCATTCGCAAGTGCCCGCCACCTGTCCCTATCCTGAGCCAGCTAGATCCAGTCCAAGTCCCCACATCCCACTTCCTGAAGATCCATCTTAATATTATCCAATAATGAAAATTAATATCATCCTCCCATCTACGCCTGGGTCCTCCAAGTGATCTCTTTCCTTCAGATTTCCCACCAGAACCCTGAGGTTAAGTTGACCATTGAAACGTCACTAATCAACACGCATTGATCAAATCCTAGAAGAATTGATTAAGGCACGTGTTAGAAAAATTCGCTCTGAGATCCAAAAACCTATTAATTCTATTTGGAATAAGGAGGAATTGCCCGAGGATTGGAAGGAGTCGGTCATTTTACCCATTTATAAGATCCCTGATCTACCAGCTAAATTTCCATCAAATTAGTAGTTTCTTTCCCGTCTAAATCCAACACGTGGGTTTTGAGAGGCAGAAGACACGCTGAATATACCGCCTGTCTGAAAAGGGACGAAGTGAAGAAGACTGCAGTATTATTGTGGGGCATTGTTACGTGCTGTGAAGTGTCATGTGATTCTCCCAGTTTACACACTGAAAATTCGGCACAAGCAGTGCCGTTGTAAGCGTGAAATGTGAAGTTCTTTTTTGTGTAATTTTGGGAACGGTTAAAAGATTGATTAATTGTATTAAAAACATTCATGTCGCTTTCATTGTTATCACTAGCCTCACGGCTGACATAGGATTTAGAGGACTTTAAAGTCGGCCCTTGTAAAGACCGGCTGAAAGCGCCGCTTTAGTTGGTTAGTTGCTGGAACATCATGGAATATCATGGAATCTTCAATATTAGACTAAGGAAGATGCAGTCTGTAGTAATCCTATCTTCAGAAAGGAGTAAACTGTTAGCTCTTTGATTAATTATACAAGTTAAATTTAAAGACAGTCTTTATAAATATATTTTGGCGGTTCTTTCTTTCTTACAGTAAGATCTGAGAACTGGCCGAACTCAGTGACCGCGTGGTCTAGGGCGTAGTTTTGTGGCAGCTCGCGTGCTGAAATTGTGGGTTCGAATCCCACCGGGGGCATGTCTGTCTGTCTGTTGTTGAGTGTAGTGTGTTGTCAGGTAGAGGCCACTGCGACGAGCTGATCACTCATCGAGAGGAGTCCCACCGACTGTGGTGCATCGTTGAGTGTGATCTAGAAACCTTGTGAATAAGGAAGCCCAGGCCCACTGGGGGCTGTCGCGCCAGAAATAAAAGTTTGAGAACTGATCAGCGTAATTATTTGTCTACTGATCAAACGTCATTACTAGGAAAGACAAATAACACGATATTGATCAGTAGTGGTTTAACAGTTACTTGTATTAAGCAGTACGCTTTCTTTTTACTACGAATATGTGAAGTGTCAACGAAACTGCCGCTCGTATTTCGGACGTTCTAGTCCCAAATGTCTGCATGTGCCCCAGTTTTAGGTTCTTCTTACTCTTCCTCTGTTCTGGCAGCATAATGCTGCATGATACCCCACATTAAGTCTTCTCATTTCGCAGATCATACTGTTATTTGACGCTATGTAATTAGAGATACTGAAAGCGCCTTTAATTATACCAGAACTAGGTTACATCTCTGGAATTTTGCATTTAATTTGGGTTGTGTTCTTAAAGTTTTTGATTTACAGTCTCCTAGTTGACTTCTCTTATATCTTTCGCTCTCCCCTACAAATTCCCAAGGGATGTACTTTTTTATTGCAACTAACAGTGTACAAATGAAAGGTGCCCACAACCGTGTAGTGCCGCTCATTGCCATATTTCACGGCTGTTCACCACAAACAGAATTCAGTTTTCCTGGGATGACACCATATTCATTTTCTAGGCTACAACTACAAGCATTCCAGAGGAACCTATTGTCCCATCCTGTTGTCCCCCTCCTATTGTCAACTCCTGTTGTCCACTCCTATTGTCCCTTCCTGTTGTCCCCTCCTATTGTCCCCTCCTATTGTCCCTTCCTGTTGTCCCCTCCTATTGTCCCCTCCTGTTGTCCCCTCCTATTGTCCCTTCCTATCCTACAGATGGAGACAACATTTTCGTATGATATGCCACAATGTGATGAACTAGAAGACAGTTTAACCCCCCGCTGTTCGGCTACTGTTCATGACCTACGCAACACAAACACGCGGACACATCTTGACCTTCCTTCTGACACTACAGTTCAATGCCTGGTTTTGTCTTGACCCACCCACTGACGCAGGGAGTACTAAAGCTGTGCAGAACTGGTCGGGTCTCATCTTCGCACCGCACCCCCCTCTTCTGTTGTTCGATTTCCTTAGCTACGAAGCCCCTGTCGTTTTTGTTATGTAGGCTATTCGCTTCTCCTAGGACGGAAAGAGAGGCGGAAGGCCTAGAAATAAGTCCCATATCTCTCTTCGATGCATTAGACGACAAAACCGTAATAGAGTTGCCCATCCTGCATCTACATGTCATTACTTCTCTTTTTAAATTAAACGAAAGCAAATACATGGGAAATGCAAAATGGATGCGTTACTGACTAGAATAGTTGGCGCAGCGGCACGTGTTCCTTCTGTAGCGTGCTCTAATCTCTTTGCTAATCTTGGTGGCTAACCAACTACCTGAATACAGTACGGTCGAACTCGGTTCTGACGTCACGGAAGGGACCGAAAAAATTGTGTCGTGTGTATAGTAGAATTGAAGGGAAAATATTTCAAGACAAAATACATGCCTGCAGCATACTACTTAGTGTCGACGCTTTGATTTATTTCAAATTTAAACTACATTTAGAATTCAGAAGTAAAAAATTACTGTTCTATGACTTAATTCGTTTCAGGTTTACGCTAATACAAATTATTAAATTGAAATTAAGAGAAAGGACCCATCATTGGACATTGTCACCATCTCCGTTGCTTAAACCACTTAAGCAGCGTCTCAACGACGATTTCGAAATCGCTTTATTCCGATCCGTTCTGTTCAAACGCAATAATTATTTTAGTTCTGTTTTTACGAATCGTTTGGATCGTAGAATGTACGAGACCAAATTCCCGACGCACGTCAGCTTTATTTATTTATTTTTTCCTCCATTTGCTATTTGTCGTTTCGCTGTCACTTGTCCTCCGACGCTCAAAACCTTCGTTTCGTTCATGACGGTATCCGTGCTCACACGTTACACGAGTATCCTGTTAACCGCAGGAATAGAAAGGTAGAGGGCAACTTTACATACAAAGTGAATTACAGTTATCGTTGTAGTGTTCCAGGCCTGATATTTATATGTCGTACTAACCAAGGCAGAAAAACACGTGCCTTACGGGGAATTAGTTGGCGTAACGCTATAGCCGAGGTGTCGCACAAATCGAGGTGGTTATAACCGAGTTAAACGGTATTTAAGAAAGAACACGTAAGTTTTAAACGACATTCGTATTTTACGTAAGCTTATAAATTGTAATATTTTTCAGAAAAGGCATAAAATTTCGATTCTTACGTTATGTAAATTTGTATTGACACTACATTAGTTGGTGTAGTGACTGAGCTACGGGCTGTATGGTACGGGGTTCTGTTGCCGACAGGATCAAGACACTTCCGTTTTCTTCAGAACGTCCACACAGATTCTGAGGCCTACTCGACTTCTCAGTCATCGGGTACAGTGAGCTTTTTTACCTGGGTTAAGCGACCGGGGCGCGAATTTGACCTTTCATTATCTAGTGCGGAGGTAAAGAATCAGTGGAGCTATACTTCCACTCCCCCTGCGTGCCTGAATGGAGTGAGCACGGGCAACTTTGGGTATTATTGGTCTTCATGTAAATTATTGGACTGATACACACCAAAATTTCCACCTTCAAACCTTTAGTGTACGCTCACCGACCGTCGGTCATTGGGTTCGTGTGAAACCTCGCATTTGCACCTTGTCCAAGTGACGTGTTAACATTACCTCATCTTCATTTCACCTCATCTATCCGAACTTTAGTGCGCGGGGTTATGTTGGAAGGATTCTTTTTACCATGGCGCCACAGCCCCCATGGGCCGCGGCCTTCACATTATCGAGGATTCACGATCACACACAACGACGCACCACACTCGGTAGGACTCCTCTGGACGAGTGATCAACTCGACGCATAGACTTCTATCTGACAACACACAACACTCACAACCGACAGACATTCATGCCGCCGGCGGTATTCGAACCCACAATCTCAGCAGACGAACGGCCGCAGACGCCCGCCTTAGGCTACGCGGCTACTGGGATCGGCTTAGAAGGATTTGAACATGTGATTGTAAATAAATAAATAAATTAAAATAATGTCATAAAATCATTATTTTTGTCTGTACGAAGGTGAGCAGCCATTTTAGGCGCGTTTCTTTAGTGGCGAAAAGCCCACATTGACTTCCTCATGTCCATCCCTCTGTCTGTCAGTCCGTCCGCAAGTGTCAGCGCAACGCTGGACGGATTTCCTTGAAAATTGATATTATGGAATTCTACGAAATTCTGTACAGAAACTTACGATTATATTAAAATGGGTAAGAAATATCGGGCACTTTATATAAAGAAGTAAGTACCTTTTATTGTTGCCGGCGAAATAAATTTGTGCTAAGAACATTGTTGTGCAGCACTCAGTGTTTATATTGTTGACAGTGATTGTACCTCAACAGTGTGCCCACAACGCATTATTGCTATCCAATTGCCACACTTGTTATGCGAACCTGTCACAGTGTTACGTTATACGTGTATTGCCTATCCTTTTTTTTTTTGCGTGATCGGTTACGACAATGAAAAATATTGGCCTGCAAGTGTGGGGGTCACTTACAAGTGTTTACAAACTATACAGTCGGATGTGTGTGGAAGTGAGTGTGGCCTATTTTTAGGCATAATCTTAGGAACGAGCATGAAGGGACTGAGGAAGAAAACGAAATGAATAATTTGGTGTACCAGTAGAAACCGATACCTGTAGGATTAGCTGAAAGGACTTGATCACTGCACTGTGACGGTAGCGTTGGGAACAAGTATGTACAGAACTGACTGTGGAGGTGCGCGGTATCTATGTCAGTCTGTGTACAGACCTCACTGTGGAGGTGCGCAGTATCTATGGTAGTCTGTGTACAGAACTCATTGTGGGGGTGCGCAGTATCTATGTCAGTCTGTGTACAGAACTCATTGTGGGGGTGCGCAGTATCTATGTCAGTCTGCGTACAGAACTCCCTGTGGAGGTGCGCAATCTCTGTCAGTCGAACACAGACGTTGCTTACCCCGGCCCGTAGTTGCAGACGTACAGTTTGGTGTATCCACGGGACGGGTCGTAATAATGTGAATAGCCACAGCCCACGAGGAATGTGTCGCCCCAGACCAACTGAAACAGACCACGACAGGCTAATGCATACTGTGCACACAACGATAAATATGCAGTTCTCTTAATAATACACCCAAGGCTAGGAAATGCATCATGATAGATCAGAGTCGATCCGTAACGGAACTGGACCAAGAGGTCTAAATTATTCATATTTTTGTTTCTTTTCAGAATTTCGTTCAGCAAATTCTGGTACAGTACCGTAACACAGGCCAAACACCCCTCTTTCTACAGCCTTTGAATGACTCTCGAACGCCAAGTAGAAGAGGCAGTTAATGGTCTGTCGTTACATAAAGAAACAAGTAATCAGTGAATAGGCCGGTAGTGCGGCTGACTGTGAAGGTCGTATTTCAGCAAAATGACCGTCTGCCTCAGCTTCTGGATTTCTCCGTTCAAGTAGGCCACGGCCAGGACCTTTAGCCCTGTTTGTCTTGCGGAATGTTGGGATGAACAGGTGTCTCTTTTATTGTGTCCCTTCATACGGCAGCTATCAAGAGTTACTCCTTTGGAGACAGACTATGCGATAAACTTTTGTGCTCAGGGACTCGATAAAAGGAACATGTAGACAAACTATTTTAAAGTTGTCCATTTCATGCTAACCGCCTAACTACCTTCCTATTTAACTAAGTAACTGACTGACTGACTAACTAACTAACTGACTGACTGACAAACATAAACAAGCTAGCTAACTAACTCACTCACTCATTCCCTCACTCACTCACTAACTCCATGGAGCAGAATCCTTCCTGAGAAGGTAACAGGTCCTCAGCTAATCAAGAAATTCCCCGCATTTTATGGAACCCGAAGGTTCATTACCACATTCACAAGTGCCGCCACCTGTCGCTATCCTGAGCCAGAGTATCCAGTCCATGTCTCTCCATTCCACGTCTTGAAGATATATTTAATATTGTATTCCCATCTATGCCTAGGTCTTCCCAGTGGTCTCTTTCCTTCATCTCATCTCACCAAAATCCTGTAGGCATTTCTCTTCTATTCCAAACACCCCCCAGGTCCCGCCCGTCTCTTTCTTCTTGATTTGATCACCCGAATAATGTTTGGTGAGAGCTACAGATTATAAAGCTCCTCGCTGTGTAGTCTTCTCCACCGCCCAGCCGACTTTCAAGTCCTCCTTCCACTGCTGGTCTTGTACCAATAGATCATTCGAAGTCCCTCGCCTTATGAAATGTTTCGTAGATCGTAATCTTTTACGGTGACGAGTTGTTAGCACCTCGCCCAACCACCAAGGTGGAGGACCACCCCGTGCTGAATGTCCGCACCTGCTTCTTCACTATATTCGCAGCTACCCTGCATATTGGAGGCCGTGCCAACCCGTGGTGACAGGGACTCACTTACCATCGAACGTGACCCCCAGACATCTAGTACTAGTTACAAATATCGCTTGCATTATCTCGGCCACATATATATCACTGAGGTTTTGCGTTTTATGCCCCAAGACGCAAAGAATATGTCCTCAGACCACAGTAATTTAAATTCGTCCTTTGTTAATACACTTTTCGCTTTCGTGAAACTTTTAAGCCCTCCGTCATGCAAACTTTCCTTACTATTCTGTTTTTTTTTTTCATGTTCGAATGTAATGTAATTCCTGTGGTTCAGTCAGCGTTGTTAAATAAACTGGGTAACTAATAAACATATTTGTGCCTGCTAAGTGCCTTATATGTCGGATTCCGTGAATTGAACTTTTTCCGTCGTTGTCCTCTGCTTTCTAAACGTCAGACCCAACACATACATCAGCACCTGCCAGCCCTTTGTTATGTCGACATCCGCACAACTGGAGTAAGGATCCATTTCTTCTCTGACTTCAGTCTATGTAGGAGACACTTCCTTCAAGCCCTGATAATTGCACATCCAGTGAAACGGTTCCCAGCCCACTGCCGACCCGCAGTCCTCTACCAAAAGAGCCTCCAGTCGCACGCTGCATTGAAACACCAATGCAGTCTCGGTTCGCAAGATGCTGGTTTCTGTAAGGTATCTGCACCAACATGGTGGTTGTAATTCTTATGTCCTCCCGAAAGGCATGCATCGTTCTTTCGCCTAGTATTGCTGTAAAGTTGATCTGTTTTAGGAACCTCATGCCTTAGCAGCTGATCTACACAGCACTGTTCACAAGGAGGACAGGGACACAATTGCCTTGATGCATGCAACACCAACTGTACTGTGAAATTTTCAGCGAAATAACAACGCGTACATATCCTTTCGATTTGAGGCGTAATTTCAATATCTAATGCTGCGATATTTGGTGTCGGCATCATTACGTTCGTTACGCTGTGCAGGCAAGTCACGTCTAGAGTTGCGCACAAAGTTGCAGCCGTACTGTTCAAGGCATTTCGGAGTGCATTCGCTGAGAGCGAAAGACAGCTTGAGGGTGAAGTCTACCACTTCATCCAACTAGTTGTGTCCCTCAACACAGAGGCTGTTATGGGAAATCCAGCTCTTCTTCCCCAACAATTCAACGTAAGTCATTTAATACAAGATCCATAGCTGACCTCGTAACGTCTGACATACGACGAAGATACCCTCGTGAAATACTGGCAACGTATATTTGAACGTCTCTTTCAGTTCTTGCATTTAGTATGGATAGTTTACGTAAAAGGTACCCTACGGTGGCCCCTCATTCGCAACTTCTCTGTGTGCTGCTCGACATTTTCCTGCTAGTAGTAGCAGCCGAAATTTTCCTTCTCCTACAAAGCCATCTCTTTACAGGCCTGGACAGACCCCTAGGGCTCCAGAAGGTTGAGGCTCCCAACATAGACAATCCTGTCTTTCGAAATTTGTCCACTGTTCACATTATTATTAATTTCCGGGGCGCTTATGGTGCGCTATTATTTGCATAATTTCCGTTGACTTGTTCTCAGTGACGCTTTCATTAGAGAAATACTGCGAATGAGTAACTTTTTGGAGCAAAATACATTTTTCACGTGCACTGGCCACTTTCTCTGTATGAGAGTATGTATGTATGAGCCACGTGCTCACGTTCCAGCACTGATAAGACGCAGCACTTTCGCCATGGCTTCGTGGGTTCGTAGTTCGCTCAGCTTGTGGACGTGGTTATTGGGGATGGTCCGTAGAACGCGTAGAGCTGTAATAAACTTACTGGTAAGCAATACTCCATACTTTGTTTGCTTAAGGATTAAATCTGACGTACTAACCTACAGAAACGGGAATGTTATCTGAGGCTGCTCTCTGACTGATCTGTTCCGAAGTAGTGCAGTTTTTGTGCACATTAATTATAACATAATAAGGCTTAAACATTCGTAGTATCTGCAGATAATTTTCAGAAGGAAAGTAACCACCAGTGTTTAGAAGAATTAGTGAACATGCCTTGGAAGCAGGGAAATAGTCGCGTCTCTAACATTAAAATTTTGTTCTAAAAATATCGTAGGGTGCCTCAAGTGTATGTTCACAAGAAGTATGTCTCCCAAAGGAAACTAATTAAAGAGTGGATGAGAACAAAACCTTTTTATTTTCGTTTCGCTTTCCCGTGACACTTGAATCGAAAAGAAATTTGAACGTATAAGACTATATAACTGTGCTGTCTCAGGCTAGGATCTATTGAATGACTGTTGTGGACACTGCAACAGACCGGTGGATTTCATTAACAGCAGGTAATTTCTTGACCAGATGACCGTGTGTGAACTTCTCCGTGAAGTCAGTATCAGATGAATGTGACTGCATTTAAAAACTGCGTATTTTATTTGTCCCTTTTTCCCGACTCCAAAAGAAGTGAAATTCTGCAATACGTGACACACCACAACTTCTAATTTTACAACTTTATTTACTTTTTAAGATCATTATTGTATCTGACAACTGTAAGTTGCAACTTCCCATGTCTGTCTACTTTGTAAAAGAGATGGAGGCGACAAATGTTACTGAATCCTGATTATTTATTTCCGAGTAATATTTATGGTGGTACACGCTAGCAAATTACTGTTCTGTACTGACTAAAACTAGCGTGACCTTGACAGCGTGAGTACGGTTCTGTAACTCCGGTCTACCCTAGCGGAGAAAACGTGCATATCGTGTCAAAAAAGACATAAATCTTTATCACTGCAACTATCATATCCAAGTCGTGGCCATTTTTTGGGTATTCTGTTTATAACAAATCTATAGTCATGTGTATGAAAAATCTCTAAATATGCAGCATTAATTCGTACACCACAAGACACCACTACACTTCAGTCCAGCGTATTGTAACTTGAAAACGTTGGTGACTGTTTGTAAGCATCTAAGGCTCCGACTTCCACCTGCGCCATCACTGCCAAGGTCAACGCTGTTTTCGTGAGTCGACGACTGTACGCGATAGCATGGGCTCAATTTAATACCAACCTGAGAATAATGACCTGTGCCCTTTTTGAAGGGCAATGAGTAGAAGCCGAATTGCCGTACTTCGTTGAACCAACCCGTGACCTGGCGACGGAAGTCCGGGGCAGCTCCGGCGTTTGTCCGGGTGGTCCAGGTGACTGCAATGTTCTGTCCGACAGGGAATCGGGCTAGGTGGAAACAGAGCAAGGTACGGCTGTTTATTTCTGAAGCTCAGTTATTTTGAAGGGACGTCATGTCAGAGCAAAGCTGCGTATATTTTATAACTATTTGTCACTTGTGCATATTTGCCACATCGATGGAACAGTGCACTTGTACAAACACTGGCCACTTGTCCGTTCCTCACCAACTGTCAGTAAATGTGATGCAAGTGAAAGGAATCACAATTTTTTTTATATTTGTAGTTCCGTGCATCGTAATTCCAGGTTGAAGAAATCCAACAAGATGCAACAGTACGCAGATATTTATTTACTGTAAATTACTCTACATGTTTCGCGTGTCCATCGCGTCCATCATCAGGAGTACATAAAACTGTAGTTGCAGTCTCTGGTACAGATCATACTATCTGGGGAGCAAGCTTCCTCAAACTTGACCAAATAAGGACTTATTATTTGGTCATGTTTGAAGAAGCTTGCTCCACACATAGTATGATCTGTACCAGAGGCTGCAACTACAGTTTTATGTACTCCTGATGATGGGCGCGATGGAAGCCCGAAATATGTAGAGTAATTTAGCAGTAAATAAATATCTGCATACTGTTGCATCTTCTTGGATTTCTTCAACCTGGAATCACCAGTGTTTGTACAATTAAAAAATCGAGATTTATTTTTGCGTTTCTTTCCTTCTCAGTGTGACCTATTTCTACCTACTTCTTTGCAGTTATAGAGAGTTAACTGTATCACCTGTTCACACCCAGTGACACACACACACACACACACACACACACACATGCGCGCGGTAGGACTCATCTGGACCAGGGACCGGCCCGTTGCAGAGACCTCTACCTGACAACACACAACAGACATACATCCACGCCCGCAGCGGGATTCGAACCCGCAATCCCAGCAAGAGAGAGGCAGCAGACCCACGCCTTAGATAGCATGGCCACCGAAATCGGCATTGTGCGTTTCCGTCTCTCGTTGATTCTTGGCAATCAGACAGACTTGCGACCGGGCAATAAGTGCCATTCGCTGCGTCAAGTGGCCAAGTACACGAGTTGTGGGAACGCGATCACGATGACCAGGCAAATATTTGACGAGTATACGCGAGTACGAATGCTTGCCACATAAACCAGTCGTGGAAACATTAGGACAAATAGCCATCTGGCTGACGAATTGTAACTTGCTGAATCGTACAGCGTTACTGACTTGCTTAACTGGACGAATGGTACAGTGGCACTATTCATCTGGCTTGGTAAGTGACAAAGTGGCACTCACAGACATCCCTTGCACCGTCGTGCGCCAGGGTGCATTTGTCAGCCCATCGTTGCGCTACTGCGGCCAGCTCATCGTCCCAAACCTGCAACAGTATTTGTATCGTAATGATTACTACACACGACAACCCTAGATGTTGTTCTTGGAGGCGAACACGACTAAGGTAACAAAAAAAAATCTGTAGCAAACAAACAAAATTCTGTACTAATTACTCGCATGTATAGACCATTCACGAAATGTCCAGAAATCGACCGAATGTACGAGGGGCGTTGCGAAAGTAATGTTACCTATTTTTTTCTCAGAAAATATAATTACAATTAAAAATATATATATGCCATTGGTACGTCGTTTGCAACGTTAAGATTATTTTTCCACAAAGTCTCATTCATTATCGAGAGACTTTTTCCACTATGCATGAGACGCTTTGCGCAAAGCTCTTGGCTGAAGGGTCGGAACTCCTAACGGACGCTTTGTTTCAGCTCGTCGGCGTCCCCAAAACGGCGACCGCGGAGTGAATCCTTCAGGGAGCCGAAAGATGGAAGTTGAAGGGTGCTAAATCGGGACTCTAAGGAGGATGAGTTGCAGGTTGCCGCCCACGTGTGGTCTGGCGTTTTCATGCAGGAAGAAGACTTGATTCATTTTGCTGTTTGAGCGAAACTTAGAATTCGTTGTTTTAAATTCATACTGCTCTGAATTGATTTTAGCACCTCCTTCCAAGAATTCTACTGACGAGATTCCTTCACTGTCCCAGAAGACGCTAGCCATGACTTTACCAGCAGAAGTCTGCACATTGAGTTTTTTCTTGCCTGGCGATGACTGATAATGCCATTCCATTGATCGTATTTTCTTCATTGGATCGTAATGATGAACCCAAATGTCATCACTGAAAAATATTGACAGAAAAACATCTCCGTCCTTCAAAATACTTAAATAGCCAACAAAATGCACTTCGATGTTTATGATGTATTTTATTCACTAAATTCTCACCAACATGTTTCGGCCCGTATTCCGGCCATCTTCAGGGTAATTTTACTACAAGAATACAAACGTACAAATTTCTTTAACTGTGTCGTCGTCATTCCACAACATGTAAAATTATAATTTCATTTAAAATTATGTAATTAATGTACGATATAGGTTAAAACCGATAATCATTAAAAACTTGGGAGTTAAAATTGTTTAGTCTGTGCAGAGTGATGGCTGATGCAGTGATGTGGTGAGTTTTAATCCATCGTTTTGTTGATTGTGTAGTGTGCTGTAATAACAACATCACCCTGAAGATGGCTGGAACACCAGCCGAAATATGTTGGTGAGAACAATGTGAATGAAATACGCCATAAATACTGAAGTGAATTTTGTTGGTTGTTTATATATTTTGATCTGATTAATGCATGAAATATGGAGATATTAAAATAATGTCCGTCTCTCTCACTGCGCTGGAGCAGTTCTGCCTAGATGTATATTAGGGCTGCTTATTGTTCGACTGTGACGAATTTCGGCACTCATTTTGCGCAAAGTTTTCTCTAGCCATGTTCTCTGATATGGCCATAACCGCCAATTTTCCAATCTCTGTTGCGGCGCACAGTTCACGTATCGTGATGCTGCCGTCATCCTGAATCAG
>Ga0123352_10005670_pt1 | contig 18893 bp, 16 predicted proteins | sample TergutLab28metaG_FD_89700 | JGI IMG/M metagenome (GOLD analysis project Ga0123352, IMG submission 89700) | Labiotermes labralis P1 segment gut microbial communities from Petit-Saut dam, French Guiana - Lab288 P1 | ecosystem: Host-associated > Arthropoda: Insects > Digestive system > Gut ... | reverse complement strand
TTCACATGTTGTAACTCCATATTGTCTTGGTATGTTGTGACTGTGCTGTGATTACATGTTTTGACTAAGCTCTGTTCACATGTTGTGACTGCTGTCTTCACATGTAACTGTGCTCTCTTCTCATGTTGTGACTCTGTGCTGTCTTCAAATGTTTGACCCTGTGCTCTCTTCACATGTTGTGTCTGTGCTGTCTTCACGTGTTTCGACTCTGTTCTGTCTTCAAATATTTTGACTCTGTGCTCTCTTCACATGTTGTGTCTGTGCTGTCTTCACATGTTGTCACTGTGCTGTTTTCACATGTTGTGACTCTGTGCTGTCTTCACATGTTGTGACTCAGTGCTCCCTTCACAGGTTGTGATTCTGTGTTGTATTCATATGTTGTTACTGTGCTGTCTTCACATGTTGTGACTGCTGTCTTCACATGTTGTGACTGTGCTGTCTTCACATGTTGTGACTGTGTCTGTCTTCACATGTTGTGACTTTGTGCTTTCTTCACATATTGTGACTGTGTGCTGCCTTCACATGTTGTGACTCTCTGCTCTATTCACATGTAGTGATTCTGTGTTGTCTTCACATGTTGTGACATTGTGCTGTCTTCACATGTTGTGACTCTGTGCTGTCTTCTAATTTTGTGACCCTGGGTTGTCTTCAAATGTTGTGACCCCATGCTCTCTTCGCATGTTGTGACTGTTCTGTTTTCACATGTTGGGACTTTGTGCTGTCTTCATATATTGTGACTGTGTTGTCCTCAAATGTTTTGACTGTGCTCTCTTCACATGTTGTGACTGTTGTCTTCACATTTTGTGACTGTGGTGTCTTCACTTGTTGTGACTCCATACTGTCTTGATATGTTGTGACTGTGCTCTCTTCATATGTTGTGATTGTGTTGTGTTCACATGTTGTGACTGTGCTCTCTTCATATGTTGTGACTGCACTCTTCACATGCAACTGTGCTGTGTTCACATGTTGTGACTCTGTGCTGTCTTCAAATTTTTTGACTCTGTGCTCTCTTCACATGTTGTGTCTGTGCTGTCTTCACATGTTTTGACTCTGTGCTGTCTTCACATTTTGTGACTATGCTCTCTTCACATGTTATCACTGCTGTCTTCACATGTAACTGTGCTGTCTTCACATGTTGTGACTCTGTGCTGTCTTCACATGTTGTGACTCTGTGCTCTCTTCACATGTTGTGATTCTGTGCTGTCTTCATTTGTTTTGAGTGTGGTGTTTTCACATGTTGTGACTATGCTCTCTTCACATGTTGTGACTCTGTGCTGTCTTCACATGTTGTGACTGTGCTCTCTTCACATGTTATGAGTTTGTGCTCTCCTCACATGTTGTGACTGTGTGCTACCTTCTCATGTTGTGACTCTGTGCTCTCTTCACAGGTTGTGATTCTGTGTTGTCTTCACATGTTGTGACTCTGTGCTTTCTCATATGTTGTGACTCTGGGGTGTCTTCACATGTTGTGACCCCATGCTCTCTTCACATGTTGTGAGTGTGCTGTCTTCACATGTTGTGACTTTGTGCTGTCTTCATATATTGTTACTGTGTTATCCTCATATGTTGTGACTGTGCCCTCTTCACTTGTTGTGACTGTGTTGTCTTCACATGTTGTGACTGTGCTGACTTCACATGTTGTGACTCTGTGCTGTCTTCATATGTTGGAACTCTGGGCTGTCTTCACATATTTTGACCCCATACTTTCTTCACATGTTGTGACTGTTCTGTCTTCACATGTTTTGACTTTGTCCTTTCTTCACATGTTGTGATTTTGTGCTGTCTTCATATGTTGTGACTGTGTTGTCCTCAAATGTTGTGACTGTGCTCTCTTCACATGTTGTGATTGTGTTGTCTTCACATTCTGTGACTGTGCTGACTTCACATGTTGTGACTCCATATTGTCTTGGTATGTTGTGACTGTGCTGTGATTACATGTTTTGACTAAGCTCTGTTCACATGTTGTGACTGCTGTCTTCACATGTAACTGTGCTCTCATCTAATGTTGTGACTCTGTGCTGTCTTCAAATGTTTTGTCTCCGTGCTCTCTTCACATTTTGTGTCTGTGCTGTCTTCACGTGTTTTGACTCTGTTCTGTCTTCAAATGTTTTGACTCTGTGCTCTCTTCACATGTTGTGTCTGTGCTGTCTTCACATGTTGTGACTCTGCTCTCTTCACATGTAACTGTGCTGTCTTCACACGTTTTGACTCTGTGCTGTCTTCACATGTCGTGACTCTGTGCTGTCTTCACATGTTGTGATTCTGTGTCCTCTTCACATGTTGTGATTCTTTGCTGTCTTAATATGTTGTTACTGTGCTGTCTTCACATGTTGTGACTATGCTCTCTTGACATGTTGTGACTGCTGTTTCACATGTTGTGACTGTGCTGTCTGCACATGTTGTGACTGTGTCTGTCTTCACATGTTGTGACTTTGTGTTTTCTTCACATATTGTGACTGTGTGCTGCCTTCACATGTTGTGACTCTGTGCTCTATTCACATCTAGTGATTCTGTGTTGTCTTCACATGTTGTGACTTTGTGCTTTCTTCACATTTTGTGAATCTGTGCTGTCTTCTAATGTTGTGACACTGGGCTGTCTTCACATGTTGTGACCCCATGCTCTCTTTGCATGTTATGACTGTTCTGTTTTCACATGTTGTGACTTTGTGCTGTCTTCATATATTGTGACTGTGTTGTCCTCAAATGTTGTGACTGTGCTCTCTTCACATGTTGTGAGTGTGTTGTCTTCATATTTTGTGACTGTGCTGACTTCACATGTTGTGACTCCATACTGTCTTGATATGTTGTGACTGTGCTCTCTTCATATGTTGTGTTCACATGTTGTGACTTCTCTCTTCACATGCAACTGTGCTGTGTTCACATGCTGTGACTCTGTGCTGTCTTCAGATGTTTTGACTCTGTGCTCTCTTCACATGTTGTGCATGTGCTGTCTTCACATATTTTGACTCTGTGCTGTCTTGAAATGTTTTGATTGTGTGCTCTCTTTACATATTGTGTCTGTGCTATCTTCACATTTTGTGACTGTGCTCTCTTCACATGTTGTGACTGCTGTCTTCACATGTAACTGTGTTGTCTTCACATGTTGTGACTCTGTGCTCTCTTCACATGTTTTGACTCTGTGCACTCTTCACATGTTGTGATTCTGTTCTGTCTTCATATATTTTGAGTGTGCTGTTTTCACATGTTGTGACAATGCTCTCTTCACATGTTGTGACTGTTGTCTTCACATGTAACTGTGCTGTCTGCACATGTTGTGACTCTGTGCTGTCTTCACATGTTGTGACTGTGCTGTCTTCACATGTTGTGAGTTTGTGCTCTCCTCACATATTGTGACTGTGTGCTGCCTTCTCATGTTGTGACTCTGTGCTCTCTTCACAGGTTGTGGTTCTCTGTTGTCTTCACATGTTGTGACTCTGTGCTGTCTCATATGTTGTGACTCTGGGGTGTCTTCACATGTTGTGACCCCATGCTATCTTCACATGTTGTGAGTGTGCTGTCTTCACATGTTGTGACTTTGTGCTGTCTTCATATATTGTTACTGTGTTATCCTCATATGTTGTGATTGTGCCCCTTCACTTGTTGTGACTGTGTTGTCTTCACATGTTGTGACTGTGCTGACTTCACATGTTGTGACTCTGTACTGTATTGATATTTTGTGACTGTGCTGTCTTCACATGTTGTGACTATGCTCTTCACGTGTTGTGACTGCTGTCTTCACATGTAAATATGCTGTCTATACATTTTGTTAGTCTGTGCTGTCTTCAAGTGTTTTGACTCTGTGCTCTCTTCACATGTTGTGTCTTTGCTGTCTTCACATGTTTTGACTCTGTGATGTCTTCAAATCTTTTACTCTGTGCTCTCTTCACATGTTGTGACAATGCTCTCTTCTCATGTTGTGACTGCTGTCTTCACATGTAACTGTGCTTTCTTCACAAGTTGTGACTGTGTGCTGGCTTCACATGTTGTGACTCTGTGTAATCTTCACATGTTGTGAGTCTGTGCTCTCCTCACATGTTGTGTTTCTGCTGTCTTCACATATTTTGAGTCCTGGCTCACTTGACGTGTTGTTATTCTGTGCTGTCTTCATATTATTTGGTTGTTCTGTCTTCGCATGTTGTGACTATGCTCTCTTCGAATGTTGTGACTATGCTCTCTTTGAATGTTGTTACTGCTGTCTTCAAATTTAACTGTGCTGTCTTCACATGTTGTGACTCTGAGCTGTCTTCACATGTTGTGATTATGCACTCTTCACATGTTTTGACTGCTGTCTTCACATGCAACTGTACTGTCTTCACATTTTGTAATTCTGTGCTGTCTTCACATGTTGTGACTGTGCTGTCTTCATATGTTGTGACTGTGCTGTCTTCACATATTTTGACTGTGCACTCTTCACATGTTGTGACTCCATTCTTCACATGTAACTGTGCTGTCTTCACATGTTTGGCTCTGTGCTGTCTTCACATCTTGTGACTTTGTGCTGTCTTCATATGTTGTTACTGTGTTATCCTCATATGTTGTGACTGTGCACTCTTCACATGTTTTGACTGCTGTCTTCACATGTAACTGTGCTGTCTTCACATGTTGTGACTCTGTGCTGTCTTCACATGTTATGAGTATGCTCTCTTCACGTGTTGTTATTGCTGTCTTCACATATATTTGTGCTGTCTTCACTTGTTGTGACTCAATGCTCTCTTCACATTTTGTGATTGCCGTCTTCATATGTTGTGACTGTGTTGCCGTCACATGTTGTGACTCTTTGCTCCCTTCACGCAATGACCGTGTACGTATTCCTTGTCTGTGACATTGTGTGGACCAGATATCATCTACAGCTAACTCGTTCCTAAATCATCATTGAAAATCTTGCAGTTAATGTGATGTATCTTCTCTATCAGTTTTATCATCATTTGATGGTCTGACCACCATTTAACAAGTTTTTGCATTGGTTTCTACATTTCAACTAAGTTCTTTCTTCCCACTTGTTGGATTATCTTGAAGCTTCCCTTGTCCAGCCCTCAATTTTTTATAGCATTTGAAGGATGATTCGGAACTTCACTTCTATGAACATTTTCAAGAATTTTGTATTTTCCTCCAGCTGTTTTCCTGAGTTTGAACTAAACAAAACATTACAGGAGAGACAAATTCAGTGCATTTAAGAGTGCTGTCTGTGAACTGACTAAGCTGCAGCTCTGTTTCACAAATCGTAGTTGGTCATGAAATAACAAAGTGGCTGCATCTAGTTGGTGTGCTAAACCATGCTTGCATGATAATGTCATTCATGTTATTGTTTGACATCATATGCACAGCTTCATCAAATGTGTAGGTGTATGTACTGTTAATATCTGTTTTTAATGTTATGTTGGGAGGTGAAGTTGAGGCCAGTAGGTTCTTCCAAAATATTAGAACCTTCACATTTCACTTTGTCACTTTGTAATACTTATCACTGTTAGAAGCCACAGGCCTCACAAATTGTAAACAAAAGTCACTGTTGTTTATGTATACATTTTCACATCTGACGTTACACGTTATGCCTGCAGTTGCACCGTTGCACTGTGTCAGTGTTATGGCATTGTGTTTTGCTACACTATTTTTGGCTAGTTTTTGTGTGATACATTGTGATGATTCTGATGCTTAATTCACTGTAGAAATAAGGTTATTCCATGTCTATTGAATTGTGTTGTGTGGTGCATGTTTCTATCATCAGTGTTTGTGTCTGAATGTTTTGATGAAATTATACAGTAAATGAAATTCTATGATCCACAGCATTATGCAGAAGAATGCTACATGTACATAGTTAATAGAGTGTTATTATTTTCTTGTTTTAGCCCGAAACATATCCCATGTGCAGTGCTGTATGACTTTTGTGTGATCATGCTCTAAGTTTGTAATTAATGGAGTGTTGCTATTTCTTTCTCTCAGCCTGTAACAAGCCATACACGGAGTGCTGTGTCACTGTTTTCAATCAGCCATCTCACACAAACAATGGGTAACAGGTTGACCCATCTGATATTAGCCAACAACAGGCTTGCAACAATACCTCAGCTGATAACAGCTATAGCTGTAAGTATCTCAGCTGATAGCAGCTCTGATCATAAGTACCTCATAAGATAATAGCTGTTATCTTTGGAGAAGACATCCTGTTGTCATAACTGTGCTCTTCAGGGTTATTACGCAGCGAGTAGTGATAATTTCTTTCTGACATTTTGGGACATCCTGTCGGTCCCATCTTCAAGTGTCAGTACCCTTGTAAGGATCTATGGAATGGAAATAAATATTGAATTCAAATTAAATTTGGTTAAACTTGTAACAGCTGTGGCCATAACTCAGCAGATAGCAGTTTGCAGCTGTGTATACCTCAGCTGGTAAGAGACATATTGTTACCAGCTGAGTTACAGCCAGTAACTCAGCTGATAACACTATCTGTGCATACCTCAACTAACAGCTTTTGCTATAACTCAGCTGCTAACAGCTGTACCTGTGCATACCTCAACAGATAACAGCTGCAGCCATAACTCAGCTGCTAACAGCTGTATTCATGTGTACCTTAACTGGTAACAGCTATAGCAGTAACTGTGTTACATTGTGTAACAATGTTCAGACTATTTGTTGTAACTTATTTTTTCTAGACTCATTGCGCCAATTTACAAGTTCTTGATCTCTCAAATCTTCAAACTGTTTCTCATACAACCGCCCTACTGCGTATTGAAAAACTGCAAGAAGGTTGCCAGAAACTCCGAGTGTTGAGAATAACTAACAGTCACATTGCTCTTTCAACTGCAACCCTCAAGGAACAGGTATGTGCAGTGAAACAACTGTAGTTTACATTTATATGATTGCTTTATTTGTATCTCCTCATGAAATACTCTTTATGGCATTATAGTAGTGTAACACAGTTATGATGTATTTATTTTTTGAGTGTTACGTACATATTTCCAAGGGCTGTTTCTCCTAACACCAAATTTGTTTGCAGTACAAATTCCTTGCATTAAACTTTCTATGTTCTCTTACTCATTTCCATGTGACATTTTCTTTATTTGGTTTTTGCACTTAGATTTTGTCTCATGTAGGAGTTTCAATAGCTTTCTTAATTCTTTAATCTTGGTACAGCTATATAATTTCTCATATGCTCCTTTCTTATTTATTTGTAAATGAGTGCAACACAAATCCCAGGTGCTGGGTTGCCTAGGAGACTGAATTTTTTATGTTGATGCCTAACATTTGTGGGTCCTCTGTGTAGAATAGCTTTCGTGTCACACATCTGGTTCCTGGAATTTTGAAGTGTCTCCTAGATTTCTGGCAAATTTGTACACTTCTGATGTAATGATTTAGTATTCTAAACTTTTTCCTCCATCTGTGCAGTTGTGTACATTCCCAGAGTAATGCTGGCATAATGAATATAGATAATGTGTAGAAAATACATGCTGTCTTGTACAAAACACATTTATTGAAAATTGAATTCTGGGATATTGCAGTATTTTACTGAGTGAGAATGAGGGTGAGTCATATGAGAACATTAAATTTGCACAAGCAATTTGAGCCATTGCTGTGTGCAGTTGTAGGCAGAGCAAGACTTCAGCTTGGGTTAGAAGCATGTACTTTGTATTGTGGATCAGGCAGTATGTTACAAAATGACAAAGTTGTACTGAATCTGCCTGCACTAAATTAGCTGCTAAAAATTATTAACATGTTCATTGGACTTGCCTATGTAATTCCAGACATTTGAACGGACTCTTAGTAATTTCATCTCCAGGACTGAGCAGTCCAAGAACTGGCCACTATATTAAAAAATAAAAAAAGTGTGGGTTTCAGGAAGATAACATTCAGATAGTGTGTAATTGTGTTATGCAGAAATCTGATGTTGACAGAGTTGCCTGTTTGCCTTCAAATCCATAAGCCCATAGTGTAAGGCTTGGAATGTAAAGTACAGGCTGTGAAGTTATATGGGGAATGGAGGTATAGCTTCCCTCATTCTTGACCTTGGCATTAGATGGAAGTGAGTGGTCAGCAGTCAGCCCTGCAGTTCCATTTTCATAGGAGCCTGGTTTGGCCCAAAAGGTGTCTAGTTACTTCACCCTGAAGATGAAGGCATTGTGATCTTGTGAAACATTAGGAAATGTTCACCTGATGGATAGGCATCACATTCCAGAAGAACTTGGTCATCATTAGCAGTGCTGTGAGAACCACAAATCTTGAAGGTTAATCATGTATTTGACTGTAGCCTCTGACTGACTAGTTTTGGCACAGTTGAAGGCTGCATACCATTTGTTCTGGCACAGATGTGATGAGTGTATGTGCCGTATGGTGCTGAAGATGTCAATTCTATATTTTTTTGTGTTAAAAGTCTTCTGTTAATGAGAGACTGAGTTACTTTTTTTCTAGTGATTGCACTTTTTTCATAGTACTCTGTGTTGTGAACACAGAATTGTCCTGGACTGTGTTCACTGGCTGCTACGACAACACCTGTGCAGAGTCGCACTAATTCCATAGACTGCTTCCCAAATGATCAGACCCAAAGGTTACAAGTCAATGCTTCATATTCTTGTACTGAGCAGGGTCCACTCAGTGTTGTACCGTTATTGTAGATAAAGCTACAATAGGAGGACAGAACTGATCACCTGCTGTTGCAGACCACACTTTAAGAACTTCTGACTGGGGCTTCACTTGTCACAAGGAAGTAACTGTCTTTACTCTTTGGTACTTCATTGAATTCTAGGACATAGGCAGAGGACAAGGTACAGAGGTCAGCTAGTTTTAGGTTTAATACCATATCTACCCAAATGCAAGATGACTAATCTAAGAGGACCCCCGAAATAAAACATGCTTGCCAAGGGATTTATCCAAATCTAAGGTGACCCCCAAAAATGAAGTGTCTGCTAAAAAAATATTTTACTACTTACTGTATACACTAAATACACAAAGTGTCTCTGATTTTGTCTGCCTCTACCAACCACTGTCACTGTCTCCAACTTCACAGTCAGTGCTTTCATCTTTCTCACACTCACTCCTAACATTCCCATCCTCTTGACTGCCATTCCACAACATATCATCCTCATTCCCATCCATTGTGTTGTTTATATAGCACTTATTAAAACCCTGTACTCTCACTCCTGGAGAGCTGTGTTGCCTTGCAGTTATGATCCACAGTGACTAAATAAAATGTTTATATTCCTTGGTTTATAACTTGACTTGAACCCATAAAAATACACAATTTTCTGCAAAGATGGTGTTATTGTTATTGTGTTCTGGAATTTTATGTTGTGTCTGTGGTTTGATCAGTCTGAATTCATGGTTCTTTTTATAGTTTTTAATATGTGTGTTGGCCCAGGGTTTATTTTTGAGTTGTGCAGTTAATTTTTAATTTTTCATTAGCCATTTGCCTGTTAATGCCTTCGGGCTAGATCTGTTCTGAGGTGCATTTCTTAACAGTGGTGTCCATTGACTGAGAAGGGCCAAACAAGTTAGATGCTTCTTTTTCTAAAGATGGAAACACAGCTGACTTCTGTAATATTGTGCTTCTTGGAAAAGTTAAGACGATGGACAAAGTCCAAAAAAGAAGGTCGTGTCAGTTAACTTTAGTCATGCTGGTTTGGCACTTCATATGTGAGTTCAAGGCAACCTCACATATTTAAGCACCAAATTTAAGGAAAAGTACTTTGTCTTGCATGCAAGTAAATATGGTAGATCATGGCCAGAAACATACAGAATTGAACAGAAATTAAAGATATGAGGGATATGCTTCATTTGCCTCTACAGGAAAGAATTATGTTTTAGTTGATCATCTGAAACATGGAGGATTACCTTACGATGGTCACAAAGTGCAACATGAAAATATAAGATAGTGAAGGGGATCATCATATATGCAGGATGTGTGTGTGTGTGTGTGTGTGTGTGTCAGTGGGTGGGTACAGTAAGGTTCTGACTTACACAGGTTCAATTTATGTGGTTCCATAGTCATTATTTCAGTAGTCTAGGCACTTCAAATTCTACAGTGATTAGTATTGTACTAGTTATGCAGGATTTATATAATGTACTGTACATAGTGTATATGTGGGCCTGGTAGCACATTTGGTATAGTGGCTGACTATGGGCTGGACAGTCCGGGATCAAATCCTGGTGGGGACGAGATTTTCCGCCCATCCAGACCGGCCCTGCGGCCCACCCAGCCTCCTGTGCAATGGGTACCAGGTCTTTCCCAGGGGTAAAGTGTGGCCAGGGCATGCTGCTGACCCCTCAACCCCTTCTAGTGCCAAGGTCATGGAAGAGTAGAGCTATACCTCTACCCACCCTCTGGGTCACACCAGGCCTGTAACAGGAACATGTTACATAGTGTACATACTTAATATATTTACATAATTTTTGTGTTTTGTTTCATAAGCACTACTTGTTTGAACTTCACCTTCCCATTAAAATAAACGTATCTTTGAAAAACCACATTGTATTGGAGTTTTGTTGCTGTTACACAATTTTTGGAAACCGTTTCTAAATTGACTGTGTAAGTAGGGGGACTTAACTGTAGTGTGTGTAAATGTGTGCGTGTGTGCATGTGTCGGTGAAAAAGATGAAAATTATGGTCATTTTTTATGTAACATGGTGTAGTTTGGTAGTCAAAACATGTTGCATTGTGATGATTGTGCATATGTAAATATTTAACGATAATACAGTCATATGGATGTGGATGTTAAGGTAACTGTATGCAATATTTTTTTCATGTAATTAAATGAAAGAAGTGAGGTTATTGTAATTTGCTGTCATATCTTTCCATAGGTTGCATCCCCTGGTTTCCCAGCTTTGGAAGAGCTGAGTGTAGCTGGTAATGTGATCAATGGATTCTGTTCAACGCCGGTTATGGATGACAATTCTGTGGAAAGAATCTTAAAAAGTTCACACAAGCTAAAGCTGTTGGATGTGCGAGGGTGTTCGCGAGTTTCAGATTCCAGTTTAGTTAGAGTCCCTGCTTGGGATTTGGAACATCTTTTCCTTTCAGGTAAGTTACATTTGTGCATTGGCAGTCCCACTGACTGACTGACCAACCAATTAACTAGCTAGCTAGGTAGCTAACAACCAGCTAACTCCATGGACCAGAGTACTTCCTGTGAAACTGGCCAAGAAATTCCGTTCATTAGTGGAGCCTGAAGTTTCATTACCATGTTCACAAGAACTCACCACCAGTCACTGTCCTGAACCAGCTGAGTCTAATTCATACCCTTCCATCCTCTTTCTTTAAAATTGAATTTAATATTATCGTCCCATCTATGCCGGAGTCTAAACGTTGTTTCTTTCCTTCAAGTTTCCTCATCAGAACCATGTACACATTTCTCCCCCCAAATGTAACAGGTTAGTTGCTGGTCTGTCACTCTGGAAGCCCAGCTTCAGTGCAAGGCCAGTCGATGCAGGATTTATATGGTGCATTGGGACAGGTTTTTCTCAAAGTACTTTGGTTTTCCACTGCCAGGATAATGGGGTATGTGATGGCACAGTTGGTTGAGGCACTGTGCTACAAGCCAGAAGGTTGTGGGTTCATTTCCCAGTGCTGTCACTGGAATTGTTCATTGACACAATCCTTCTGGCTGCACTGTGGCCCTGGAGTTGACTCACCCTGTAACAGAAATGAGTACCAGGCATATTTCCTGGGGGGTAAAGGCAGCTGGTATGTAGGGCTAACAGCCTTATCACCTTCATGTGCTGACTGTCTTGAAATCTGGGAGCCTAATCCTCCTGGAACCCTCAGGGCCTGTCAAGGCCTGTAATGGGATTGCTTTACCTTACCTTACTGCCAGGATAATTCCACCTGTGCTCAATACTTGTTCATTCATCTACAATAGACTCTGTGGAGTTTTAGTAATTGATGTTGTTGTTAAATGACACTGACACGCATCCATGCTTGCCATATGCCTTGTCCATGTCATTACAATTATTATCTAGCTGTTCCTCAAGCTGGCTATAGTAACTCTGCAGCTGAAGGAGTGAATTTCTGTAATTTTAGTATTGCATCAGAAACATAAAATACATTTGATATGAATGCCTTGAGCACACATTTTGAAAATCATTTAACTGAAATGGGAGAGCTGGGTTGGCATAGTCAGTATTGTGCCTGGGCTGGAGAATCCGGGGTTTGTTATCTGGAAGGAGGGAGATGTTTTTCTTGTCTAGTACTTGTCCAGATGGCTGTGAGGCCTGTGGGTACTGAGAGATGTTTTGGGGGTGTAATGTAGTCGGGGCATGAATTTGACCTCTCACCTCCATCTACTGCTAAGGTGAAGAGTGGAACTATACCTTAATATGTCTACATGGCATGGACAGGGATATCTTTTTTTCACCCTTCTAATTGAAGTGGGAAGTACGGTCTACATCTTGTGGCTCTGCCAGTTGAATGACAACAGAAATTTTGAAATATTAACTGTATTTCAGTTTTTTTTTTTTAATATCTGTCAAATACATCAAGATTGTATTTCAGGGTGTTATGTGACGCGGCTTACTGGTACAGGCCTGGAGCTGATTGCACAGAAGTGGAGTCATAGTTTAATTGAAGTAGATCTAGCATGGAGCACTGCCACACAGGCCGTAGACCTAGCGGTGACAGCACTTGCTGAACAGGGAGCAGTGTCACCTCTCAGGTAAAGTTACCATTATTGTGTGACATATGAGGTTCCCTCAGTGAAGTTTCTGAATATTCACTTCTTCTGTGTTGTGATGCTGTCATGTTGGATATGTGGTTCCAATGATTTCAGTGGGGTCTGTTAGGTTGAGGCAATTGTTGGAGTTCTAGACACTGAACAAGAAGGCATTGTGATTCTTCAAAATGTTGGAAGTTACATGCCCAGTGACAGACACAACATATATATCTCAGAAAACTGTATCTGTACATACAGTTGAAGTCTTCCTATGCTAACTTGATCCTCTTTAGATGTGTTAGGATTATTAAATATAGTAATTTGTACTGTTGTGTTTATGTAATGATGCTACCAGTTACAAAGTTGATGTAATAGCACTGACAAAGGAAAACTGAAGAACTCGGAATAAAACCTGCTCATTAGCGCTGTGGCCTCCACAAATCCTATCAACCCAGGTATCCATGGTGAGAGGGTGGCAACTAACTCTCTGAACCTTGACATGTCGAAAAATTTGTTTGGAGCAGTGAGAGTAACCTGTTGAAGCTGTTAAACTTGTGTACTGAAAATTGTTATAGGCACTTTGTGGATTTTGAAATGATTACAGTCTGTACCATCTGAAAATGCCTTATGATATGAATATGATTTTTTGTATGGAACTCACTGCTGCATTCTTATTCTATCAGCTGATAAGTTTAAGAGGAGTTGGTTAGTTACTGTTACATCAAGACCTTCCGTGATCCAACATGATCAGTTGTACATGCATCAGAAGACTGGATCAACTTAACTTTTTGTCAGAATGCGAATAATTAAGGTTCTCACTGTACTGTTGTTGAATATTAAATTTTATCCTCTGGGCCATTTAATTAAGAGTGCTGGGTCTGTGGTACAGCATTTTTTGTGACAGCCTTTTAAATCATTTTTGAATGATTAAAAATAAATGTTTATATCTTATGAACCAAAAACGGTGAAATAATGAAATAAGCTGCATTGTGTGGGAAGTAAGAGATATTTCACTGTATCAAGAAGTGCAGTAGAAATGTTTAATGCCTACATATGGAAAACAAATTTTTAAAAAAGTTCGTAATTTTCAATTTATTTTACTTACATTTGTGTTTTGGGCTCCTAATTTGTGTAGGAAGTTGCAAGTTCAAAAGTTGTAGAGTGTTGCTTTGGCATGGTAGTCTCAGAAACATCACCTTACTACACACAATCCCACATCAAACTTCTGCCACACTTCACTGAAAACTTTTCACACCACAGGCAGTACATGCACCATATTTTTATTACATCACTGATACCGACCAGGACATACCAACCTTTGTTGTGTGCTGTTCCAGTCTACTGGCTTGTGCCATCATTTCCATTATATCTTTCACATAGGTGAATCAAGAATCTGCATATTAAATTCCTTTACAGATGTTTCAGTGTGCCTTAAAAATGCATTAAATTTCTTAGTGCATAAATAAAAATGAATTTCTGTGCATTTCAAAGTGTTCAGTTTTTTGTCCTTTTGTGTTCAGCTGAGGCTTTATTTATTTATGTGGTTATGATATGCAGTGCCTAGCCTATATATCATCCTTTTTTCAAACCTAATGTCTGTAACAGTGCACTATCTCAACTGGCATGAAACATCCTGAGCACCAAAAATTCGTTTGACATTAAAATTAACAGTCACTTGGAATACAGAAATTCTGTCAAGAAATAATTGTTGATAATATATTAAATTTAAGAGAAATAAAATTAAAGATCATATAAAAACTTTTGACATTTTATCAAATAAAGGCCATTGGTGTTTAGTCCCTCTTAGAAGTTATATATTCTGCCTCCCTGTGTGGCTTCATCCACACACAAGTCTCTGTTTTGGCTGTGATAACAGTGACATTGTGTAGTTATATTTCAGTGGCACACAGCAGAAACATCCTACTGTATGGCACGCTGTCACTAGATGTTCCTGTGACTGCAGTGCTTGGTCAAGTGAATGAGGTTTGGTGCCTAGTGTAATGATTTCTTCTTCATCTTCTTCATCCTCCTCTTACACTGTGCATTAACTGAACATGTGTAAGTCCTATTCGGTCTGTTCATCTGTTTGCACGGTTCAGCTCAAGAACTGCTAATCAGATTCTTTTGATACGATACGATATAAATTTACTGCATTTGGGTTTCTACCGAGTAGCACTGGTCTTTACACTGTACACAAAGGAGAAACAATATAGATCACAGAACACACAAAATGGAAAACAAAACATATAAAACAATAAAACAAAAATAAAAAGGAAACTAACAACTTGAATGGATTGAAGCATAACAAAGGATGAAGGACATAGAACAAACAGTTTGAGGACAAATATGCAAACAGTGGAGCCAGATACTGTACACTAGCACTTGTACATTACTATAAGTAAATGCTACACTCACTCCACAAACACCTTCACTTTGCTTCTTTCTCTTCACTTCACTTCACTTCACTTCACTTGCAATGTGGTGTATGTGCTTTGTGCGGGCCCAGTAAAGAGATGTAATACCACTGATTTTTGTATTGGTCACTGTACTAGTTCTGTACTGTCACAGGGTGGCTAAGTAATATTGCATTTTTTAAAAGATTTTAATGAAAGCTGTTTCTCAAATTAAGATATTAACAAGTGGGTGGATTTTTGGTGAAGTTTTGTGTTATAAAGAACTTTATAAAAAAAAAGATTGCAGAGTTTTCATGAGCACTGTGTCCTACATTACAGATTGTGAGCTGGGGTAGTGTAGTTGGTATAGGTTCGACAACCAAGGATTCACAGTTTGATTCCTGGGACAGCAAGAGATATATTCTTTTCAGAAGTGTTGCCAACATTGACTCTAGGGCCTGCATAGATCTTTTCGTTGGGTACCAAAGACTTCCGCAGGTGTGAAGCAGCAGGAGTATAAAGCTGATCACTTGTCTCCATCAAAGTGACCAGGTTAAGTTTAAGTTTTATTGTATGTGCTCTCCCTGTATGTCTTCATAACGTGCAGGGACCAATGTACCTTTACACACTGCATCTTTCATATTTGTTCAGTGAGTCTTTTACTCTGTACAATCCAGGGTTCTAAACCTGTGTGGCTCATCAGTGAGTCTCAGTCCTGTGAAGGCAATATTGCTGCGGTGTCCGTTACTTGTTTCCCTGAACCTGTCATCATGTCGAGCACTACCTCGTGGCATGAAGCGGCTGTATGAAGGCAGTGAAGTAACCGAGCTGCGAAGCACATTTGAGGAGAAGCCAGAAGCTGAAAAGGAGGCAGAACCATCTCCAGAACAAGAGGAGATGGAGACTGTGAAGGTGGTTGGACAAAATGAAGATTCTGTGCTAATGGTAGGAGAAAATGGTGCCAGCTGTTTGAAGTAAGTGGAAAGTAATGTACCTTGATTGGCTGTCAATTCCATACCACTATGCTCTTCATTTTCTTCCAAAGATATGTTCCATGACATGTTCACTCATTCCACTGAGAGTGAGTACAAATCCATGTATCGTACTATTGCAGACCTGTTAAACTCAAAAAAGGTTGTGAACAAAATCTGAAATCCAACCTGATATCTTGTGCCCCAACATATAATGTTTCTTCCCTTGTCATCCTTCATTTGTTCATTTTTCAGTGTAGGTAAATGCGAGGACCTACAGTATTCCTTGTATTTCATTTTGCAGGATTACTTGGGTGTATTATGCAATAAAAATAATAGCTTTGCATCTCTGAAAATTATTTGATTACTGACTTACTTACTGAGCAAATAACATATGTTTTTCTAACACATTTTTAATTTTTTGAACTTTAAAATTTACAGTGACATAAAAGTGTTAAAATAAACATTTTTGCAAGTAATAAATGACTTGAAATGATAAATAGTTGAGAAAGTAGGGTAACTTACAACAAAACTCTTGTTGTAACAATTTTACATTGTATAACAATAATTAGAATATTTACCTTTGTTGGTCATAGGAAATATACCTTAACATCCGTCCTCTCCTGCCTTTTGCTGATGGGAGTGATGACTGAAGATAAGAAAAACTTTCAGGTTGATGACCGTAGATACATACATACATATGTGCACACATAGATATGTACGCACATACAAACACACACACACACACATGCACATACATACATATGTGGGCCATTTCAGAATTTGTGCATGTGATTTTATTGTAATATAAAATACAAGATAACAACTGTACTGATATTCCTGAATGTTTACACACATGTCCTCTCCTCAATGTAATCACCAACACTGTCCACATGCTTTTCCCATCTATGTGGTACATGATCAATTGCAGTTCTATATTCATCCTCTCAGGGAATGTAAAGAGGCAGTAACAGCAGTGCTGATATCGTCTTCTGTTTCACACTGTTTCCTCCAAAGATGTTGTTCCACATGTGCAAACAACAAGTTATCACATGGGTCAGGGTCTGGAAAGTAGGGAGGATGTGCCAACACCCTTCTGCCCCAGTACTGCACAGATTTGCACATTGTGATCATGATGAGGGGTCGCATTGTCCGGGAGCAAAATGACACCACATTCCAGCAGTTCTGATTGTTTGCGGTGAATTGCTGGCCTCACCTTATCCTGCAAGAGTGTGCAGCAATATTAGCCATTGATCATCATATCAACTGGCATGGGATGGTCAAGCATAAGTACATTTCAGCTGAAGAACTTGACATGCATGACTTTCGGAGCACCCTGACTGCACTGTGCAGTGTTCTTCCTTGGTGACGTTTGGGCGCACCTTTCAGCATTCTGTCATTTCAACTGAGGGTTGATTGAATGAATCCATGACTTGTCAGCCATTAAAATGTGGCTGAGGAATGCGTTGCCTTCCTTTCTGCAATGCAGCGGATGGGTGATGACAAGAAAAACTCACAGGGCTCTTTGGTCATCTTTCCATGTGTGGAATTCACTTTGCACAAACTCTCTATTCCACAGGCTGTTGGTGAAGATAAGTTAAACACTTGCTGGAGAGGTACTGACTGCTGTAGCAATTACCATGCATGAAATACTGTGAAATGTCACTGACATGATTTTGAACTGTTTCCATCATCACTGCAAATAAAATATATTACACAACATTTTGAAAGTACATTGCTTTTGTCCTCAGGTAAAGCTACAAACTTATGAAAAAGTTGACAATCTGGGAGAATCCAAGCGTACAATTCATATTAAGAGAAAAATGATCCATATCCCTAAAATAAATAGTATATACAATTCTCCACATAAATTGTAATACAATGAAAACACAAATTTTTCCCTTATTAAAACTGAAAATCACATCACCTAAAACAGCAATAAAATAAAATAAAATAGCTTTGTTAAAATAAATGTGAGACAGTAACAGCCCAATCATCACACTCTGTTGAGTATCTAAGAACTCTCTACAGAGCACCAGACATTCATATGTACCATGCTTGAAAGTCTGACCCACTTGTGCAACTCTTTATCTATTAAAGGGAACAAAATAGGTGATACATCCAAACTTGGCTGTTAGAACATGACATATGTGCTGCCTTTTCATATCATATGTATAGAGTTAGGCCCAAATTGTGATATGGTTGTATTAGTCTAATAGATCTTACGTTGTTCCTCAAAAGCGTGTGATGCCAGCTTGGATTTATGAAATACTGAGCATATGTTTAAGGACAGATATCACTTTTCCACTTGGCATTCACCCATCGCCATTGTTGGGGCTGCATTGTGAGGGGTGTCATCTGTTTTTCCTGCCATTCTGAATGGTGTTCATCCACTGGCAAACAGTTTCATATGAAGGAGCTGGTGTCCCTCAACCTTCCTTGAACATATAACGCTCTAGAGCACTTTTATTCAACACAGTGTGCAGTTGTATTGATGTTATTTTATCTGTCCATGAGGAACTTCCTTGCAGTCTTCTCTGATCCATAGCTAAACAGCAATTGACGTCACAAAGACATTGCTGTTGCATAATTTGTGTTCAATCATATGAAACACTGTATGGTTCTGCCACCATACAGTCTTCTGAAGTGACTTATGTACATACATATACACACACACACACACATACACACACACACACACACACACACACACACACATATGTACGAGGGGTGTTCAGTAATTTATCTACCTGTGTAAAAAAGAAACAACTTATCACAAAAAATATTTTTTATTTTTCAATGTAGTCCCCTAATAACTCAATACACTTCGCCCACTTTTGTTGCAACGACTTTATCCCCCTGGAAAAAAATCTTTTGACTGCTCTTCAAACCAGGTCGTG
>Ga0123352_10005667_pt1 | contig 18896 bp, 11 predicted proteins | sample TergutLab28metaG_FD_89700 | JGI IMG/M metagenome (GOLD analysis project Ga0123352, IMG submission 89700) | Labiotermes labralis P1 segment gut microbial communities from Petit-Saut dam, French Guiana - Lab288 P1 | ecosystem: Host-associated > Arthropoda: Insects > Digestive system > Gut ... | reverse complement strand
AAATGCCAACCTGATGCAACTAGGTAATTTTATTGATGTATTCTTAGCTCGACATGTTTCGGGTACATACGCCCATCATCAGGAGCATTAGATGTTGAGTTGCAGCATATGGCTTTCTGCACCGAGTTTTTGGAATGATGGTGGTCTTGAGAGCCGCTGCGTAGGTCGTGTGAATGGTGCGGATGGTGCACGGCACCATCCGCACCGTTCACACCTAGAAATTACTCTTGTCCTGCACTCACCTTTTGTTTACTCTTCATTGTAATCTTTATTCGCCAGTAAAGTTACGCATCAAACAACAGTGGAGATTGTCGTGAGCTACACGTACAACTCTTAATCAACAAGGCCCACTCCCCTTAGTCAGTTGCCTATACTCGGGGACGGAACCCAGGATCTCCGAGTTGGGACACTACATAAAAAATTGGTGTCAGGTGTGTGTGGGGTCTTGTTGTCGACCGTCTCTGTCAAGCAACAGCTTCAAATTCATCACGTCGCGATTTCGTTCTGGCTAGCCACCCGAGCGACACCGCACCACAACATCTCCCAGGCTTGTTAGGAGCCAGTAGATGACGACAGACCGAGGAACGGATCCTGTCCGTAGCAGACGGAGGCTATATAGCGCTGACCGCCGTCGGGAAGAGCAGTTCACAGACCCCGACGTCATGCCAGCTGGGTTAAATTGTGCCCCGGCCACCGTCCTCCTCCGCGTTCGATCGGCGAGTTAAACATCCGCCACTGGGACCTTCCTTGAAGATCGCTTGAGGTATAAGCGACCTCTGGAGCATGGCACGCGTCGTTAGCTCGAGGGCTGCCTACTGAGAGGGAGATCGCCAGTTGGTGTTGTTGCTGCAGACTCCGCAGCCAAGCCGCACGAGCGCAGGACCAGTCGCCGTCGGGGTTTACTAGTTGAGTCCCGCGGTCACTTTTCAGAAAAAGGTTGTGTATCAGACGCGCCCCGGGCTGTTTAGGGTCAGAGTACTAGTTGCGTCCCGCGGACACTTTTCAGGTAGATCTCCTTGTAATTCAGGGCTTCCCCAAGTTCCGTTTCCAAAAAGCTTTTGCTGACAAAATGGAACGATGGTGTTGTACTGACACAAAATGTAAATGCTACATAAAGTGCAATGAGAGTCCAGAGATTTTCGAGGGGGGGGGGATGCACAACCATGATGCAGACAGGGAAGCCTGCTTAAACCGACAGATATTAAATAATTCTGTCAAAAGGAAAGCAATGGAGGACTTGTGTGAAAGACCGCACAAATTGATACACAAAGAACTACGCAGCCAGTAGCTGGATATTGTGACTTATAAAGACATAAGGAATATTAGCAGGAACAAGCATAAAGCACGCTTCTCCCAACTACTTCTTCTCCCAACAGATACTGAAGAAACTCATGAAGCATTAAATGCTGCACCACTATTAACAAGTTCGACAGATCTTGCTTGTTAATGACTCGGAAAAAAAACTATTGTAATGTTTTCTTGCAAAAACAATTTACAGTTTTTTTTAGCTCCATTGATGTGCTTTACGTTGAAGGGACAATCAAATCAGCACCGAAGTTTTTCCACCAAATATTTACAATTCATTGAATCTTCTATATTCAACTTGCATTTTTTTTACCGGCCAATAAACATCCAACGTTCTATTAGGATGTATTCAGACATACGGTGTCAGAGGCTGCAAAACTTGGTGTGAATGCTTTTCCAACAATTGTTTACGCTGACTTCGAAACCGCCATTCACAGCGCAGTGACAACCGTGTGGCCAGGCCGCGAAGTCAAAGCATGTCGTTTCCATTTAGGACAGAACTGGTGGCGGAAAATACAATCTTTGGGAATCAGCAAGCAGTATGGAAAGACTCTGACGTAATTCAGTTCTTGAAGAAAATATTCGGACTGTCCGTTTCACCACAGGCGGAAGGCTGCAACTGTTTTGCGTTGGAACAGTTTTGTTACTACCTGCTAGAAAATTAAATTGATACAGACTCCACTTTTCCTCCACCTGTTTGGTCCGAATGTTCTGCATCATCATTGAGGACCATAAACGCATGTGAGTCATTCCATGCCCACTTAACTGCACTATTTTACAGTGCGAATCATAAAATGTTTGTTCTTGTATCTGTACTGCAAAAAATACAGAATGAGACCTACATCAAAATGAGAAGTATCACTACACGAAGATTTAAAAAATCAGCTACATTCAAACAAGAGGACTTATTCTTCCCTAAATCTGGACAGTATAGGGTTAACCTGATTTCAAGAATCGAGTTTGTTTCATCTGTGTCGTATAAATTTCTACCAAACACAAACTTGTAATTCCTTATTGCTTGAATTTACGATGCCACTTGCCACTTCTGTAACTGTGCATGTTATTGCACAAAAGATAACAGATACTACGAATGTCAAACCACAGTGAGGTTGAAAGGTATATATTTTAAAAATAAATGTAAATTTATGATACTAAATATTACCTTGATGCCACGAATAAAGGAAACATTTGTTTGATCCAACGTAAATACAAAATCTACATTACAGTATCTATTCGAGTGCTGTCCTGATGTCTCATTTATATTCACAATATTTTCAAGAAACTGGCATGTTTTATTTGTGCTTATTTTATTAATTTCAGATTAAACTTTTGTGTGTTCTTGCTGCTCTCGTTATTGGTATCTGTTCAACCTGATATTGCGAAGATCTTTTTTCATATCATGAGTGAAAACAGTTGTTTACACAAAATTGTGTTACTAATTATCAAACATATTTGGAGAACAAACTGAATAACTTCTGGACATGAAGCAACAGTGTGTGAATGAAATATCACACAGACGTTCTGCAGAATGGATAAGAATTATATGAGCACAGTTCGGGGGTCAGGTGTTTGGTACTCCGAGACTTACTGCATTAAAACTCTTTCCGGAGACAGTGTTTTCATCAGATCATAACAATAACTTAAAATGGGAGATATTAGGAACACAATGTGCCTGTCTTCTTCCCCGAAAAGATTTTTTAATAGAGTTAAACATTAGACAATAACATGATATAACAACTGTGTTGTCGATGTCATTCAACAATTCTGTAATTGTGTATATAATTGTGTATAAAGTAAAGTACAATAAAACTATAAGAACCTTCCAAATTTTGGGCATTTTGTACACCCATGTCTTTCGATGCAACTGATACAACTCCTTACTAATCGCGGGACATAACTCGGCATATTTGGGGTTGACAACCCGGGACGCAACTGATTCAATTCCTTTCTAATCGCAGGACGCAACTGATATACTTGGAGCGGTCACCTTGGGACGCAAGTGATACAATTTCTTAACCGCGGGATGCAACTCGTACTTCCTTGTCGCCGTCAACCACACCGGCAGATAGGATTCCACTCCGGAACTGGCATCTGAGACCGACTGCGGAGGACCTCCCCCTGCCCACGGCAGCCTTCGCTAATCAACTCTGTACAAAGTAAGCCACGCTCAGGCCCGTTTACAAGTTTCGCACTATAGGGACGCGTTCTTAGGTATAATCTCATTCATACGCACACATTTGTTAGGCTGGAGGTAGGCTGTATAAGCAGTAGGCTGTAATAAGCAGTAGGCTGTATAAGCAGTAGGCCATATAGGCGGTATAAGTATTAATTTTAGTTGAGTCGTAATAAGTAAAGTGTGTGTATAGGTACAGCCGACCGTAATCGCGACAGCATGAGTCAACCAGATTCAGGAAACGCAATGGATCCCCTGCGAGGCAGATATGGTAGCATATCGGATGCTATGAAACTTATTCGCCAACTCTTTGATGGGGATAAGCGGAAGTTGAAGGAATATGTTGATAATGTAACTACAGCATTTGAACTTGTTAAACCCAACGAACATGATCTGTTGCTAAAATTTGACAAAACGAAAATAACCGGAGAGCCTAGGAGCAAACTCTTGGTCAAGGAAATTACATCGACATCGTGTGATGTGAAACAAATTTTGGAGGAAAATTACGCAGTTAGAAGAACTCTAGATTATTACGCGTGTCGGATGGTCACCAGCAGACAGGGCGTAAGTGATAGCATAGCATCGTGGAGCAGTCGGAGTTGAGGGAAACGACATACAGAATATGTAAAGATGAAGAAGTGATTGGTGCTATGGGGCTCATTAATCACCTCGCGAAATCATGTTTCGTGCAAGGGTTAAGCAACGAGTGAATTCAAACTATAGTGCGGTCAAAGGGAGAAAATGCTCTGTTATTAACCTGCATAGGCGCAGCACTAGAAGAAGAGTCGGCAATCTTATCTGCTAGAGAGAGACAGTTCTCAGTACAGAGAGATTATGGAAACATGTTTAAAGGGCTAGCCCGAGTTTCAGGACAAGCAAACAATGGAGGTAGCAGCAATCGAGTACAAGTGTTGAGAGGCTCCGGTAGAGGACCTGGGTTCGTAACCCGAGTAGAATCAGAAGGCCTTCTGCACCCTGGACGCGGGGTTAATCCGAGAGGTAGTGTAAGTGATAATAGAGGCACAATTAGACGCGAGAGTACGAGTGCAGGTACGAGAGATTCAGGTAAAAGGATCTGATGTTACGCATGCGGTAAGTTTGACCACGTGGCTAGGGCATGCACAACGACAGATAATTGTGGATGGAGGAGAATTAGTTCGGGGAAAGGACGGAGGATTCACGGCAGCAGCTCCGCTGGACCCCGGCAGTAATGGTGGGCTGCACAGAGCCAGCGACCACAGCAATGAATACCATCGCGTTGCAAGTAGATAAGGGAGTGAAGGAAAAATTAAAATTTTTGTTTGATATGGGATAGGAAGCATTTTAAGCCAGGGTCCACATGGTCATGACCTGCCCGTTGCTTAAGCAAGTCGAGTACTGATGAAAGCTGAAAAGAATTACTCTACCATAGAAAGGGAATTAACAACAATTGTTTGGGGTTGCAAGCAATTTAGGTAATATATATGGGGCCGGAAATTTACGATTGTGACGGACCACAAGCCGCTAACATGGATTTTTAAAATGAATGTCCCTAGCTCTGGCATAATGAAATTGAAATTGAAACTACAAGAATTTGACTACATTACTGTATACTAAAAAAGGCAAGGAAAACGGGAACAGTGATGGACTGAGTGGGATGTTTTCAGAAACAGAGCCGGAAGGAACAATTGTTAATGCTTTAACGGGGGAAGCTGAGGAAGTAGGTATGATACCGGAGAGTGAGGGGTCAGGAGATACCGAGAGGAAATGTAGAGGGGAAGGCGAGTCAGAGACAGCATGTAGATACATAAGTGGAAAGGAAAAGTTGGAGATTTCGAAGGAAATTCATGATTCCCCTATCGGTGGGCATGCAGGCTTAAATCGCACGTACCACAAATTGAAACAGTTTATAAACTGGTTAGGGAGTGTTGCTGATATCCTTTTAATATTATCCTGCCATCTACACCTGGGTCTGCCAAGTGGTCTCTTACACTCAGGTTTTCCTACCAAAACGCAGTATCCGACTCTCCTCTCCCCCTACGCGCTTCATTCCCCCTTCCACCTTATTCTCGACTTTATCATTCGAAAAATATTGGGTGAGAAGTACAGATCATTAAGTTCCTCATTATGTAGTTTTCCCCACTCCCAAGTTACATCGTCCTCTTAGATCCAAAATTCTCCTTAACACCCTATTCTCAAACATCCACATTCTATGTTTCTCCTTCATTGTCAGCGACCAAGTTTCATACTCATTCAAAACAGGCAAAATTATAGTTCTATAAATTTTAATCTTTAAATTTTTGGATAGCAAACTGGAAGACAAGATTCTGTACCCAATGATATCAAGCATTCACTGATTTCAACCTGCTCTTAATTTCTTTCTGAATAGAATTTTGATTTGTTAAGGTTGTCCCCCTCATATTTGAAATCGTTCACGCCTTCAAAGGAATTATTTTCCTGTCTTCATACTCTGAATTCGTTCTGTATTCTAGTCTAGAGACATGACCACATACTTAGTTTTATCAGCATTTACTCCTAGGCCATTCTCCTTATTCGCCACTAACAAAGCTTCTGCGTTGTCCTTCATAGAATGTACGCTTACTTCCAGCATATTAACTTCATCATTATAAACCAGAAGCTGGTGTGTACCATTCAATTTCAAGCCATTCTGGTTTACCTGAACCCTCTTAATGGCGTACTCTAAAGCCAAGTTGAAAAGAAATGACGAGAGATCATCTCCTTTTTGAAACCATTCCTAACAGGAAACCTGTCAGTCAAATTCTTGCCTCCCCGGACTCAGCTATACGTTTCATTCAGACACATTTTTATTAGACTTACAGGTTTCATGGGGATACTAATGTAGTAATGCCAGAAACGGTAACGTCTACTTTCGGGCGACTTTCCTTTGGCAACGCTGTCAGCCCTGTCTATCTGACTGTACAATGTCTCAACACTAAATGAATCATGAAAGCAGTCCTGTGTCATATTTGTGTGTAAACAGTCAGCTACCAAAGGGACCCTAATTAGCCATGAATGCTTAAGTGTCATAAGTCTTGAAAACGTACTGTGCAGTTAGTTATGTCTTGCATTTAGTAAATGGACTGGAATGTTTTGGTAGTAAAACTAATGGGTACTACTAACAGGCAGCTGAGTGAAGGTTCTTAGATGGGGAAAGGGAACATTGTACCTGATCTATGCATTATACCACCAAGCAGCCTGCAGAATTTCGACTTCTTTTAGTAGAGATTTTGCTTTTGACGGGTTAGCTGTACTGGAGTTTTGTTGAAAATGCAACGTTGCGATGTTTCGCGTGCGAAACAGGCTCGTGTGCTGTCTATAAATGAAATATGAGAAATCGTAATGGATTCGGACAGCGACAAGGATAAATATTACGCATCACAAGAGTCGGAGGACGAAGAGGAGCCACGCTCACCTTCGCGACGGTTTTCCATTTCACATCCTCCAAGTCCAGATTATTCTGCCAGCAGCTCTGAAGATGAGGATGATGTTGGTAATGTGGCAGGTCAACAGCCACAACCCTCTCAGTGGACACTGCCCCCTAAACCCCGAATGCGTGTAGTGCACACCTTTATTGGGACCCCAGCGGGGGATTGTGGGATGCTGGCACGGGCTGGGCATGAGCCACGACCATCCATGGCTGTAGGGAGACCAGCCCAAGCTTCTACTAACACATCGCAAGACTGGACACAAGTCACATTGAACACTGACCTGGTCGCAATCACACGAAAGGCCGATGTCGCGTGTGTTCAGCGCGGGGGGGTTTGAAGCGAATGGTGATATTCAGATGTGTCAAGTGCGACGTGGCGCTTTGTGTCGACCGAAACTGTTTTCAGGATCGTCACACAAAGAGCAACTTATAAGACATCTATTCGTCTTCCTTCCTGCAAACATTTGAAGCTTCGACCACAATGTAAGTAAAAAACATAGAGATTTGCAAGTTTTTTTTCAAAAACAATTCTTCTCCATTACCCTATAACGATATGACAGCATTTGAAGGCACACTGAGCAACGTCTGTTTCCTTACCAACAAAATTCTTTTTGTTTCACAAATTTATCCCGATTAGTTCTAAAAATATTCAGGTTTTTCGAATATAATGCGCAAAATTTAAATACACCGCAAAATAATTTGGCGAGCTGGGACTTACAGATGGGATTTAACTCGGCGTTTAAAGGGTTAATCACAATTTTACCTTCAGCGTTACATATTTTAAAAAATTTGTTTTCCTTACTTTTAATATGTAATGAACAGTCTGACAGGCTAATTGTTTTAACGGAATCGCTGAATACTAAATATGCATTTGGAGATTTTATGGAATATATTGTAAGGAAACTGCTGTTATCTTGCGATTTGTTGATGATGCACGCTGCAGACAGACGTTTGCGACTCTTGTATTACTGCGGCAGAATGTTGAGGCGGTGGTGCACTTTGTTGGTAATCTGTGGACAGCAAAGTGGATGGGGCAGGTAAAGAATAGAACCATATTATAGAGTGGATGTTAGATATATGCGGTACCCTACACAAACTCTGAAAACGGTTTCACAAATATTGCATGTAGTATAAAGTAAAATTTGGTAAGCCATGAAACACCATGTTCCAAATCATGAGATTTTTAATAAACATGACATTCACTCGAACACATTCTGATGTCGTGCCTGCCACGGAAAAATAAATTAACATTATGTGGTGAAAACCAATAAATGAAACCAGATTCTTCGTTGTGTAAAATTTCTTAACCAGAGCCCTTTGTGGCAAAGGGCTGCTAAATAAACGCCCAATGTCAACTAGGTCCTGTGTGTTTTCCGCGAAAATTAATGCAAGTTACTTCAAAACTACTCCTCATATCAGACCAGAATAAGGCAATAAAATGCCACTTAGTGATTTCAAATGCATTACAGCAAGTTTTCAGTACGAAGCAATAACGATATTTGTGGTTTTCCTTGCAATCAACAAGATGATTGCCTTGTGTGAGCAGCAACTTTAAATTTTATATGGTGGTTTAATTAAAAGTTATACAAGACATAAAATAACCGTTTCGTGACAACACTGCATCTTACAGCTAACAATGCAAACATTATATACTAACAGTAATAATCGTACTGAGGGTAGCCTGGATATGCTTGATGTGAGTCAATAGAGTAAGGCTGAGAGGGGTATTCCTCATTTTGAGGATCAGTCTCGCGAGCCCCCATCAGGACGCTTACGCCATCTAGCAAGAAAAAGAGCGTTCTTGCATTAGAATTGCGAAAATTTGGGGAATAAAATTGCCTCTAAATATTTTTAAGCGTCAACATGGATGGAGGTTATGATACCAGAAATTGATTGTTTATTGTATAAATAAAATATCTAATTCATTTATTTAAAACTTTGATGAACAACCTGATAGAGTTTACTATACTTTATGCACAATATAAATTAAAGCATTCTAAAATTACTAAATAATTTAATTCATTTTCTGCCTCCATTTTAGACAATCATTATCAAGTTTTGTGCTGATTAAGAAATTTCCGCAATAAGTAACTTTCACCCCTCACCGTTAGATCAGTTGGCTTTGAGTTGGCATTTAATGTGTTGCAATTATCTGGCAATAGTATTCAAACCCCATTGTAGGGTTTATTCATAAGCTGCATTGAGGCTAGGGTCGTAACTGGCTGATAATAATATTCAAACCACGGCCCTATTATTAAGAAATATCTTACGAGAGTGAATGCGTTTTAATTACCAAGAATCGGCGATTCTTCCCCATTTTTGGCCTGAAACTCACATAGACTGTGTATAAGCGTATAGTTCTTATCTCGTTTATAAAGACCAAACGCTGGATGCTTCGTAGGGAAATACTCGCCATTTATTGTGAGACTCTTATGAAATACACGCAACATTTGCGGGCCAAATGCAGCCTTTGTAATTTTAAACTTGGAGGTACAAAGAGCACGGCCTGAACTTCGAAGGGTTAAATTCAAGGTGGGTAAAACCGGTAAAGACAAACAAAATCTATTACACTGGTGTTACTAAGAATAATTTCGGCCTAGTCTTCCTATGCATACCACGAAGTCATACAGAGGCGGCCACGTAAATTAACTGATTCTTAATTTCGGCATGTTAAGAGAGTTGTTACCTTGAACCTCCGCCCAACTCACCCCCGAGGAAAAAACCGGGATTGGCCCCAGCTTGTCTGGATGCTGTGGAGACGAGATAAATCTCTCGCCCTTGCCAGGAGTCTAATTGTGATTTCTCGGTCCTCCAGCCTTTAGCCTCACAACCTTAATGAAAATTATCAGCCGGAAAGTCGGAGAAATAAGTCGGCACTATCAGGCCAAGATACGTACGTCATAAACTCTCAGTGCTCACGTTTAGCTTCCTATTGCGATATCAAACTACCGGCTGAGGAAGGCCTTTCCCGTCTGCATAAACTCGCACTGTGACAGCCGTAGTTAACCACCTTCGGTTCGCATATAACATTCAACGGACAGTGTAACGGAGTGCAATACTGCGATGTTGAAGTGAGTACGATACTGCTTGTACCATATTTATTAGAAGGGTTAAAAGCACAGCTACTAATGAAATTTCCCGTCTCGTAGAAAACCTGCTGTTTCGAAATAAGATTTAATAGAATTTTCCGTAAATGATCAGTCTATTTTACCGTCAAATACAACAAATATCCTTTTAGGCGCGTTCGCATGGTCGCACGAAGTTCCTGTTAGATTTATGTCCGTCTTTCCATCTGTCTGTCTTGTCGATACCTGCGGACAGATGTCCATCTGTCCGCAGGTATCGACAAGACCCCTATTTTAATACTGGAATTGAAAAAGTTCACAAAGTTGTTGAGAAAATCCAAATTTGGGTGAAATAGGACAAAAATTTCGGGCGCTCTACGTGTAGATCTACTTATGTTTATTTTTGCCGGCGACTTACATTCGCCATACAAGCACTGCTGTGTGACACTCGGTAGTTTAGATCGTTTGTACTGACTTGTAAATCAACAATACACACATAAAACATTTTTAGGCGCGTTCGCATAATTTCGAAAGGCGACTATTAGTTTCGTCATGCCTGTCCGTCCGTCTGCATGCAATCACTTGGCTCTCATTAGAAGAAATTATGCGCAATGAGCTTATTTTCCTCGTGATGGCATATAAACTGGTAAAGATGTACTGATGTTGCAGAGAGACGTTTTGCCTTCATTGTCAAAGGCAGATTCATGGTCAGTTACCTGCAAACTACTAGCCATATGCAGTTCTGTGAATATGTTTAGTAACTTTTATATATATATATATATAATTCATCAGTTATAAAATTAGTTACTAATTAATTGAACGACTTGTTTTCCCATAAACTCAGAGGTGTCTTTACGTTGTTAGTGCTTTTAGACATAGGCATATGTTTGAAAGTAGACAGTTTCTCCTGTACCGTGTTCCATGCACAACATCCACTATATTTCGGTGGGTATAGGCCTTCTATGTAGTGAAGCCACTGTGCTCAGGGACCCGATACAAGAGACATCTATGTAAACGTCCATTCTTCACCCTGGCCCAGGTTGTTAATTAAGTGAATCAAATTTACACCAGCGTTCCTTTCTTTATAGTAGTTACCTGTATGTGAGTGTGTATAATTATTCTCTTTACCCTTATTAACAGTAAGTACTCGAAACAACGCTAGCTTGAATCGTGTACTACGCATCAGTGAGCATAATATTTCATGTTTGGTCCACAAACTATTCATGCCAGTTGACGGCATTGTGCTGGCTGTGTCTTGTAACTTCGTGGTTTAATATCATAACAGTGTGGAAGCACAAAAAAGTTTGTCTTTTATCAGTTACGTCAGAATTTTAAAGCGTTTCCTTTCAGTTGCACTCGCCACTTCCGGTTTCCATCCGCTGCCATTCGCATCCTTTTCCATCCTGATCTCACAACAGTCCTGTTATCTCTCTCTTCTTTCGTTATTTCTTTTCATACTTTCCTTGAATATATTCTTTTTGGTGCATTTCGCTAACATCGCCTAGCACAGGTGATATGTCTACCCACCGCGTTACATTGTATCTCTAGGATTTTTTTTTATTTCATGTTGTATTTGTTACATAAATAAAGTTTTCATTTAAGGAAATTTTCAGTGAATTTAATCTTCAGCTTACTGAATGTTTTATTTATTTATTTACTTATTTATGTGTTAGTTAATTGTGTCAATAGGTGCGAACACATTGCGCGAGATCTTTGGATAATTATTGACTAATGAATTACAAAGGATGTGGAAGGAAGCGGTCGTGTCCTAATTCCAGGTACAATTACGGTATTTTCCTGGAGTATCTGAAGAAAACACGAGAATTTACATTCCGAACAGTAGGTCTTTTAGCAGAGTTTCGAAACAGACACGTGTCTAATGTATATAACAGCCGTTCATTCTGTAGCAAACCATTGTTATGTCATCCCCGAGAAGCTAGATTTCTCGGAAGTGCCTCTAACTTAAAACATTCACAGAAAGGTAGCAACAGATATTGTTCACTTTATGCTTCTTATATGTAGAAATTAGTCTACCAGCGACGCTGTTTATTCTAGGAAATGACGACGTCGCTAATAGTGCTACAAAAATTATGAACAATTTAACATTTGTCAACAGAGTGTACATCATAATCGGAGTGTTCGTGTTGACGGTTGCTGCAGTCTTGATTGCCCTGGTACTCTTGTACTGACAGGCCGAAAATCAATCTCCTAATGTAAGTTGAATGGTGACTACATGTATCACTTGCTTTCACGTTCAAAAACTCTGTACACTGCTCATAATTCTGTTTACGTGTTTTGTAGGATTCTCTCAATCATCAACAATTGTTTCCCTAAAATTTATTAGCCATAAATTTTTTGCAATGGAGATGCAATGTATTTACCGCACGGTATGAAATACACTTTAATATTGTTCTATTTCATGGGCGAAATGCTACCCTTGAAAAGTTTAATTCAACACTCCCCTCATCCTACTTACTCTTCAGAAATTGTAGGAGTATATATAATTGAGTGAATGTATATGCATCATACTCTTTCCAGCATGAAAGTAACGAAGTCAAAATTAGCAAGATTCGTTATTTGTGAGCGTGAAATTGAAATTTGTTTTCAAATCTTCATCCTGTTTTCTGAGACAGACAATTTTGTGCCTATAAGAGGACTGTCCATAGCAGAAACTCCAAACTGTGGAAAAAGGGACGGCGGTAGAAGGAGTTACCAAAAGTGGTCAAAATGTGTACAAATTTGTAAAGACGATGGAAAGATATGGACATGTGATTCCAACATTAGCTCTGTCTCACATCGCGCATCCCTTACAATTCGTGGCGTTTATAGAAATTAAAGGGAAAGAAGTTATCAAATTTTACGTTTATTGGACCGTGCGTCATCTTGATAGTTGAATAAAGAGAGGCCAACTTGATGTAACTTGCTTTTTATTTCATTATTTAATGCTCAACGCGTTTCGGATGTTGATACATCCATCCTCAGGAGCTTGCGACTTGTGTGTTGAGTTATTTCATAGGTTGTATTGCTTTGGTTCGATGCGTGTTAGTGTTACTTTGTGGTTTGACTGGGGTGGTGTGGTATCCGGATGCAGGCTAAAGCCTGCAACCAGATACCACACCACCCAAGCCGGTTGTTATGAAATGTAGTACGAATGTGAAAAAGAAATGATATTAAATACTCAGCTTTCTCAGTACTGCCTACAGACCTTAACAAGGTATCTGTTGCTAACAGAGGTTTAATACAGAGTTCTCTAAATTTTAGCTTGCACGAGATTGTGGGTGACAAAATAAAAAAAGGTTCCTATACTTTTCTTCATTTATTTCACCGATAAAACCAAATGACGAAAAAATATAAGGTTGTACTTTCTTGTATTCACCTTCATATAGATATACATACGTCTGTGTATTCGGGGTGAATACAAAAATGACAGCATAAATCTTATGAATAAAACATTCTTCTTACGTACTGAATTGTCTCTAAATGTTATATATGATACCTTCAATCACTTGTACGATCAAACATCTCCATCGCTGCCATGGAACTAATTCATCATCCGTCCATTAAAATGTGTCCAGTGTTTTGAATGAATGAGAAGGGCAATAATATATCTGAGCTAGAAGTCTGATAATCGAATTTTGCATTACATACACTTATTCAAAGGTTCGACTTGTCACATTTTGATAACATTTACTTGCCTCTTGTAAACAGGAAATTTATCATAATCGGCGGGGTGCTGATATTGGTTGCCGCAATCTTGATTACGCTGTTCCTCTGGTGTATTGAACAAACTAGAAAAGGGTTGGTCCAACGTAAGTTGATTCAATTACATTTCACACCAAAAACTTATACGTCTTTTATGGTTTCATTTTCCACTACATGTTTCAGTCACTTTACAACGTAGTCTCTCTATGCGTGAACATATGTAGTTTTAATTAAATTTATTCTCTGTTATAAGATAGTTTTAAACACGTTCGCATAGTCTCAACAAGAATATACTAGCTTCGTCATACCCATGTGTTCCTCTCTCCGTGTGGAGCTCACTTGACGGATTTCCGTAAAATTTCGTAAAGCGGTCTTTTATTTTAAAAAAAAGTCTCTCCATCCAGTCCAAATTGGTTAAAATAAACTAAAATATCTGTCCCTTTACATGAAGATCTATGTACGTTTCATTGTTGTCGACAATATAGCCTCCAAAAAGCGTTTTCTTCAAGTGAAATGGTATCAGGCTGTTCGAACAGCCGATGAGGTATGAACATTATGCGAACACGCAACAATGTTACATTTTACTACATTGCCTATCGTGTTACCTTGATATTATATACCCGAATATAATGCCGCGGTGACCAGGTACTGATTGTGCTTGCAGTACGGCCTACCGACGGGGAAGTACGAGTTGCGTCTTGCGGTCAAGAAATGGTATCAGTTTCGTCCCAGGGTGTCTGCTTCACTTGTATCAGTTGCGTCCCGAGTTGTCAACTCCAAGCATGACGAGTTGCGTACTGCTGTTAGTAACGAACTGTATCAATTGCGTCCCAACGTGTCTGCTTTATGCGTATTTGTTTTGTCCCGAGTCGTCAACTGCACGCATATAAGTTGCATCGAAAGGTATGGGTATACATGACCAACAATTTGAAGGTCCATACACAGTTTCATCATACTTCATACACAATTATATGCACACATACATAATTGTTGAATGATATCGACAATGCACAGTTGTTATATCATGTTACTGTCTATAATGTTTAAGTCCTACCAAAAAAAATTTTTTTCGGGGAAGAAGGCAGGCACATTGTGTTCCTAATATCGCCCATTTCAAGTTGTTGTTATGATCTGATGAAAACACTGTCTGCGGAAAGAGTTTTAATGCAGTAAGTCTCAGAGTACCAAACACCTGACCCCCGAACTGTGCTCATATACTTCTTATCCATTCTGCAGAATCGCCTGTGCGATATTTCTTTAACATACCGTCGTTTCATGTCCAGAAGTTATTCAATTGTTTCTCCGAATATGTTTGATATTTGGCAGCACATATTTGTGTGAACAATTGTTTTCACTCATGAAACGAAAAAGAAATCTTTGAAATATTAGGATGAACAGATACTAATCTGCCACCAATAATGAGAGTAGCAAGAACACAAACGTTAAAACTGAAATTAACAAAATAAACACAAACAAAAATGCCAGTTTCTTGAAAACATTGTGCCTACAAATGAGACATCAGAACAGAACCCAAATGGATATTGGAATGCAGATTTTGTATTTACGTTGGGATCCAACAAACATTTCCTTTATTTGTGGCATCATAGTGCTTTAGTATCATGAAGTTATATTTATTTTTAAAATGTATATCTTCCGACCTCAAATCTCTTAGCTCACTGTGGTTTGACGTGCGTAGTATCTGTTATCTTTTGTGCAATGATATGCACAATTACAGAAGTGGCAAGTGGCATCGTAAATGCAGACAATAAGAACTAAAAGTGTGTGTTTGGTAGAAATGTATAAGACACTGTTGAAACAAATTCGATTCTCTAAATCAGGTTAGCCCTTTACTCTCCAATGTTTGAAGAGACGAGTTCCTCTTTTTAAAACTATAACTGATTTTTTTAAGTCTTCGTGTAGTGACGCTTCTCATTTTGATGTAGGTCTCATTCGGTATTTTTTGCAGTGCAGATACAAGAACGAAACTATTAGGATACGCACTGTAAAATATTGCACTGAAATGGGCATGGAATGACTCGCATGTGTTTATGGTCCTAAATGATGATGCAGTACAGTCGGACCAAACGGGCAGAGGAAAAATGGAGTCTGCATCCATATAATTTTCTAGCAGGTAGTCACAAAACTGTTCCACTCGCTTGTCGTTCGGAAGGTTGGATATAAACTCCAACGCCAACCTGTGGCTTGGTAAAAGCTACAGTCCGAATATTTTCTTCAAGAACAGGCTTACCTCAGAGTCTTTCTTTCCATACTGCTTACTGAGTCCCTAAGATTGTATTTTCTGCCACCAGCCCTGTCCTAAATGGAAACGACATGCTTTAACTTCTCAGCCTGGCCACACGGTTGTCACTGCTTTGTGAATGGTGGTTTTGAAGGCAGCATAAAGAAGTTGGAAAAATATTCACACCAAGTTTTGCAGTCTCTGATACTGTATGACTGAATTCATCCTCATAGGATGTTGGATGTTTATTGGCCGGCAAGAAAAACGCAAGTTGCGGTAAATGAATTGTAAATAGTTGGTGGAATAACTTCGGTGCCGATTTGAATGTCCCATCAACGTAAAGCACATCAATGGAGCTTAATAACTCTAAGTTGGTTTTGCAAGAAAACAATACAATGGTTTATTCCGAGTGATTAACATGTAAGTTCTGTCGAACTTGTTAACCCTTGTACAGCATTTAACGCTTCATGAGTTTCTTCAATATCTGTTGGAAGAGGAAGCAGTTTGGAGGAGCGTGCTTTATGAATTTTCCTACTAATGTTCCTTATGTCTTTATAAGTGACAGTATTGAAGTACTGTCTTTGTAGTTCTTTGTGAATCAGTTTGCCCTGTCTTTCATACAAGTCCTTCATTGTTTTCCTTTTGACAGAATTATTTAATATCTGTCGGTTCAAGCAGGCTTCACTGTCAGTATCATGGTTGTGCATCACATTTCGCCCGAAAATCTCTCTATTTTAATTGCATTTTACGTAGTATTTATATTTTTTGTTAGTACAACATCATCGTTCCATATTGTCAGCAAGAATTTTTTGGAAACAGGAACTTGAAGCCCTTAATGACAAGAAGTTCTTTTCGTTTTTCACTACGTATCATTTTAGAAACTTTCACTGGTTCCATCATCACTCCAACAACGTGGGACACAACTGGTACACAACTGTCACAGCCGAATACTTACCGCGTTACACAAATAATTCTCTGACCCTCGAGAGCCTGGTACACGTCTGTTATACCTGAAAAGTGATCGCGAGACACAACTAACACTCTGACTCTAGGCAGCCCAGGATGCAACTGATACGCAGCCGTTATCTGAAAAGTGACAGCGGGAAGCAACTTGTAAACACCGTACCGAAGTGCTTACAGTTCCTTATCTCTATACTGGTACATAAAGTTTTAAAATAACTGGAAGATGTAGTGGGAAGTGAACGTACCTGATACTGAACACAAACGTAGTGGTTCTCAAGCAATAGGTAACACTCACATGTGCAGCCTTCCATTGCTGCACATTGCTGGAATTCATTAACCCTTCAGCGTGGGCATTTACATACCTCACACTCGTCCTAAAAAGGTAGTGTCTTTTTAAAGGTCGCTTTAATATTTGCAACACATAATTTAAATTATGTAAAATAAACACATGGCTTATAACACTGAATTTCAATGTTGGCTGACTATTCCGACACGCTACGGACAGGAAAACCACGAAAAAAATCAGAAGTGAAATTTTGTGCGGTGAATCTTAAACATTCACCCAAACATAAATAAGATTCACAGTCCGGACGCCAACAGACGAAGTTCTTCCTAATTACTGGTTTAGAAGACACGAATCATCTTCTTTAGGTTCCGCCATTTTTTATATTAGCGGGAATCCTCTCCTGAAATTGACGCTCGGTGTGTTTTAGGAAGCGGCTGTGCGCAAGCACGACCATACACAGGAAGGGGCACACTCGATCCCTGCTCTTCTATTACTCGATTGGTCGGCTGGGCCCTGAATATAAGGCAGTCAGTTGTCTTGATGTGTGGCACAGACTGTGAATCAGACATGTATGGGAATGGAAACACTGGCTATCGCGTACCACGTCGAACATATCTCCTCTTCCACAATATAAGACTTAAACATCTAGTCTTTAAGGTCAGGACTTCCCATACAGATGCTTTAAATAACACAGGCCCACATGCACTACATACTGCATTGGTATATCTCATACGATTTTATGCAGAATTTGGCAGATTTCAAATATAAATTTTTCGTGATACACAGCCGGGCTTTCCACAGGATCGAAGACTCATCTGCAGAAATATTTTGATTTGGAGATACAACTGCTGAATTCCTTGGCTCAGTCGTTCAATTAGTGGGTAAATTTTGGAAAGTTTGGCCGGGCCTTATATTAACTTAGTGCTTAGCAGCCACTGATATACAAAAGCCTTATCGTAATTACCAATCTTTAAACGGGAGAGAGGGGTTTCCGAGTAAAAGGTGGTGGTTTCTGTAATAAGAGCTTGGTGTTTCTTTCTGCAATATGCCAATTAGCAATCATGTGAGCTACATGCATCTCTTCTTTGTCTACCTGCGTTATATCATGCATAAGATTTTATGTTTCGTTGACTTACATCTCGAGATAATTGTGTAAAAAATAATCAACTTCAAGCACAACTTATTCTTAGTATATTAAGTCAACCTCAGCATGTTTCGGGAGTATCTATGCCCATCATCAGGAAGTACAACCGTATGTATACAACAATTGGTACTTACCATTTTTTGGGGTGAATGTCTGTTGTCTTGTTTGGATTGTTGCAATCCAACCAGTACAACAGACAGTGACCTAAAAGGAATAATAAGTACCAGTTGTTGTATACATACGGTTTACCTCCTGATGGTGTGTCTAGATACGCCCGAAACATGTAGAGGTTGACGAAGTGTACTAAGAATAAGTTGTGCATCAAGTTGATTTTTCTTTTCTTTGAGTCTGGTCCAAGAACTTCCGAAGCACGTCCACACCACTACTATAGAATCGTGAACCAAAAACACTACAAAAGTCTCCTGTAAGCCAGTGAATATTCCGATACCATGCCACAAAAATCTTGACCCCCCCCCCCCCCCCCCCTCCCTCTCCTCCCGTTTTCCTCCTCTTTTTTTTCTTCTTTCTTTCCTCTCTCCTCCCTTTTTTTTTTTTTTTTCACAATTTACAAAAAATATAATTTTTCACCTTT